>JADMIO011054719.1_pt1 | contig 84003 bp, 68 predicted proteins | sample 8958161 | NCBI WGS metagenome assembly JADMIO01 (sample SAMN16585339, study PRJNA669376) | soil metagenome | isolation source: Crop rotation soil | place: USA: Cullars Rotation, Alabama | collected 2011 | reverse complement strand
GCCGCGACTTCAAGTCACGTGAATTCCAAGCTTCGGATCCCACTGTGCTGGAAAGTCCAGAAGAGACGATACATTTGGAGGGGATGTGGATCAGCGCGATCAACTTTTTTTTGAAGATATTTATTTAAGCACTAAACTGAACGGCAAATGGATACCTGCTAAAAATCTTGGCCAGGTTGTAAACACTTTGTCTCACGATGCAGCAGCGGGGTTGTCGCCTGACGGTCATACATTGATTGTTTTTAAAGGGGATAAAAATTCAGGTGATATTTTGATTTCAAAACTGGTGAAAGGATATTTTACCAAACCTGTCGATGCCGGAAAAAACATCAATACAAAATACCATGAATCCGCAGCCTGTCTTTCACCTGATGGCAATACGCTTTATTTTGTGAGCGACAAGCCGGGTGGATTCGGAGGACGTGACATTTATAAAAGCCGTTGGAATGATGTAAGTAAAGTATGGCTGCCTGCAGAAAATCTTGGCGATACTATTAACACTCCTTATGACGAAGAAGGCGTGTTTATGCATCCTGATGGGCGCACATTGTATTTTGCCTCACAGGGACATAATACAATGGGAGGCTATGATATTTTCTACAGCTCGTATGAGAGCAATGGAAAATGGTCGTCACCTGTAAATATTGGCTACCCGGTTAATACTCCTGATGATGATGTATTTTTTGTAGTTTCTGCCAGCGGAACGCACGGATATTATGCCTCAATCCGTAAAGAGGGGTTGGGTGAAAAAGATCTTTACATGATTACTTTCAAGGAAGAGGAAAAAACCGCAAGCACACCAGCCATTCCTAAAAGCAGGATGGCGATTCTTAAAGGGGTTGTCCGCAATGCAAATACAAAAGAACCGCTTGCCGCAAATATTGAATTGATCGATCTTGAAAAAGGCGAACATATTGGCAATTTTGATACAGACAGCAAGACGGGCCAATATCTTGTTTCGTTGCCTGCAGGAAGAAATTACGGAGCTGTTGCTTACTCAGAAGGGTTTTTGTTTGAATCCGATCACTTCAATGTTTCTGACACGGCTGCCTATTCTGAAATTATCATGGACATTGATATGAAACCGCTTGAGGAGGGAAATAATATTATTCTTACCAACATTTTTTTCGATACGGACAGGTTTGATTTGAAAGCACAGTCAAAAGATATTTTAGACCGCGTGGTAAAACTGATGAAAGATTTTTCAACGCTGAAAGTAGAAATCTCGGGCCACACCGATAACGTTGGAAAAGATGAATACAACCAGCGCCTTTCAGAAGACCGCGCACAATCGGTTGTGGAATATCTTATTCAGCAAAAAATTTCTGAAAAACGTCTCACTTACGTGGGATATGGTGAAACCCGTCCTTTTGCAACAAACGATACGGAGGAAGGAAGGGCCAAAAACAGGAGGATTGAGTTTAAGATAACGGGGAAGTAATTTTCTCCGGTGCCTGTGGCCGGTGTTCTTTTCACCAACCATGAACAATCACCAAAGTTTCCCCAAGTATTATAAAAATAATCCGGAAGAATTGATTTTACTCATACTTTCAAGTTATTTATTGTCCCTTTAATTATCAGTAAAAATCGATAGAAAGGCAGTCACTATATTAACTTTACTTAATTCAACATGACATGGTGATAACTCATTACATTTGTTTTGGTGTTTTAATTCTGAAATATAAAAACATCTTTAAATGAAGAAAACTCTTATTATTTGTATTTATATTTTTGGATGCATCTCTTTACATGCTCAGAATTTGTGCGGATTTTGGAAATCAAGCGAATACACATGTTCTCCTTCAGTGTCATTTGAAACTTTCGCAATCTCACAAAACGGAACGTATGTGGTTTCCACTAAAATAATTGGAGACGATTGTGTCAAGGGAAACCAGATTACCTGGCTGGGTAATTACCAGGGGCCTGTTTTTCCTGTTACTTTTCATGTAGGAAGTCCTGACAATCCTAACTGTTGCTGGACTGCCGGGGTCTCATGGGTGATTGATGACAATCATATTTTATTTTTATTGAGTAGCTATAATATTAATATTATTAAACTTTCATGTCATGAAGTTGATAGTTTAGGTTATAAATTCAGCGATTATGGATTAACCTGTGACTGCCATATTGATGAAGGGCAAATAATAATTAGCCCCAATCCCTTTCAAAACTTTGCTTATATTCATAATAATAGTAATGAGCAAATAAATAAAATTCAAATTTTTAATGCTTTAGGGCAGTTAATATTCAGTCGCAACGAAAGTATAAGTACTATTGATTTAAGCCATATTAAACCAGCTGTTTATTTATATTACATAGAAACGGAAAGCGGCAAAAACTATAATGGAAAAATTGTGAAGTATTGATTTTTCTATTTTGAAGTTTCATGATCTCCCGTTTTTTCACAGGAACTTTAAGACATTTCAACTCAGCGTATAAAAATCCGCCTTCTCTGTTGCGTGAACGCGTATCATTCCGATGCTGATAAGATTTACAAGAATCGTTTGCGCGCTCCTTCTTGAAATATTCAGCAGCCTGCAATATTCTTTTAAAGTGATCCGCTCATTTTTTCCGAGGTAATCCAAAAGCGCCTGTTCTTTTGAAGAATATTTTATCAATGTTTGCTCCTCATTATTTTCTCTTCTCAGAACATCGAGCACCACCTTGCTTGCAAGAAGCGATTGGTCTTTCACCCGAATATATGCCCACCATTTTTCATCCTCGCCCTTTGCAAAATAGGGTTTCTCCTTTCCTTTCGGGATAATAATTTCAAGAATGGTTTTTTTTCCGAGCGGATGTTCTTTTATTTCAATCTGCACAACAGGTTTGCAAAAAAAATCAGCAGCTGTAGTCAGCATGTGCTTTTCTTCTTCAGCGTTAATTCCGTAAATCGTTTTATCATCATTCACCCCCACCAGGATAATTCCTCCTTTGTGATTGGCAAACGAAACAATGGTTTTTGCAATTTTATTGGTGCTGGTAATTTCTTTTTTAAAATCCAGCGTTTCATTTTCTCCCCCGTCAATCAACAGCTGAAGGCGCCCGGGAATATTTCTTTTTTTCTCTTTCGTTTGAACAAGCATCTTCGGAGTAACAGAAAACAATTTAACAATTTAACAATCTTCCACAAAACTTCAAACATCAAACTTCAAACATCAAACCTTTCCTACTTTTGCGCAAAATTTCAAAACGAATGTATTACCAGAATATTTTACAGACCATCGGCAACACTCCGCTGGTAAAATTAAACAGAGTTTGTGAAGGTGTCAAAGCAACCGTACTTGCAAAAATAGAAACTTTTAATCCCGGTAATTCCATTAAAGACCGCATGGCTTTAAAGATGGTTGAAGATGCGGAAAAAGCAGGAATCCTGAAACCGGGAGGGACTATCATTGAAGGAACTTCGGGCAACACTGGAATGGGGCTTGCCATTGTGGGGATCATCAAAGGCTACAAATGTATTTTCACAACTACCGACAAACAATCAAAAGAAAAAATGGATGCCCTGCGTGCTTTTGGCGCTGAAGTGATTGTTTGCCCTACTAATGTTGAACCTGAAGACCCGCGCTCGTATTATTCTGTTGCCGCGCGTTTGAATAAAGAAATTCCGAATTCATTTTATCCGAACCAATATGATAATCTCTCTAACCGAAAGGCAAATTATGAGCAGACAGGCCCTGAAATATGGGAACAGACAGAAGGCAAGGTGACACATCTTGTTGTAGGTGCAGGAACCGGTGGAACTATTACCGGAACAGGAATGTTTCTTAAAGAAAAAAATTCCAACATTAAAATCTGGGGAATTGATACGTATGGTTCAGCTTTGAAAAAATTTCATGAAACAGGCAAGCTTGTTAAAAATGAAATTTATCCTTATGTAACGGAAGGTATAGGTGAAGATTTTATTCCTAAGAATTATGATTTTGGTGTGATTGATTATTTTGAAAAAGTTACTGATAAAGATGCGGCCCTTATGACGCGTGAGATTGTTCAAAAGGAAGGTATCTGGGTGGGGAATTCTGCAGGTTCTGCAGTGTGCGGAGTATTGCAGATGAAGGATAAGCTGAAAGAAACAGATCTGGTGGTTGTAATTTTTCACGATCACGGAACACGTTATCTTGCAAAAATTTTTAATGATGAATGGATGCGCAAAATGGGTTATCTCGATAAAAAAGGAATGACTGCCCAGGATATTGTAGCGTCCAGGAAAAATATTGAACTGATGACCATTGATAAAAGCGATACGATTGCAAATGCTTTTAAACTGATCAGTGAAAATAATTTTTCTCAATTACCCGTCACTACCGGTGATCGTATTATAGGTTCAGTTTTTGAAAATCTTGTTTTTAACAAGCTGATGGAAAACCCGGATGCAAAAAATGAAAAGGTAGAAAGCATCATGAAAGAAGCGCTGCCTTTTGTTGACATTACCACCGATGTGGAATCACTCAGTAAAATGATGACGCCTGAACGCAGTGCCGTTCTTGTAAAAGATTTTAAAGCTGACCGCAATTTTATTATTACCCGTTTTGATATTGTGGATGCGATGGCGAAGTAGGGAAAGGTTTAAGATTACTGCTTCAGCAGTTTTGTTCTGTAAAGGTTATTTTCTGATTTTATTTCTAACAAATAAATTCCGCTGGCATATCCTGAAACATTTATTTTGATTTCGGATTTCGGTCCGCTTAAGGCGGATTCAGATTGAAAGACTTCTCTTCCAAATATATCATAAATTTTTAATTCACTGTTTTTTTTCAATTCGAGATTTTCAATCTGTAATTTGCAATAATCTTTTACCGGATTTGGAAAAACTTTGAACAGGGAACTTTCTACATTAAGCTCATTGATTCCTGTCGGTTGTTCTATTGATGTAGTTGCTGTATTAGTCAAAACGGGTTGATTAAAATCAAAATAAATGGCAGCCGCGTTTTTAATTTTTTTGCCTGCCACAAGAGTTGTAAGCGGTTTTATTCTGTAACGGATAAAGCCATGGCTTCCGACTTCATTTACATTACTGTCAGGCAGGAGAATATTATCAAAATCAAATTCCATCAGCCGTGAGTGTGCACCGTAATGGATATTTACAGGATGTGAAGCAGCAATAATCTCAAAACTGCTCAACTCTAATTTTACAGGAATGTTATTCAGCACTTTTATATTAAAGGCCGTATCAGTTCCTGTATTTTGAAAATAAATAATGTAATTAAGAAAAGGAGGATTTGATAGTTCAGTTGTTAAAACGGTGTCCCTGTCAACACGAATTGCATTGGGGTCAAAAGAGCCGGGTTCAGTATAATCTTCCCATGAGTCATAATTGCAGGCGGTGTTTGCATCTCCGGCTACCGGATCTATTCTCACCAAAGAATTAACCAATGTTCCGACAGGTACAATGAGATTAACATTTACTGTAACCACAATATTTCCTGTTTGAAATGGTGCCAAAGCTCCGACATCCCAGATAATAGAATCCGTTGTTACGGATACGGGAATAATATCAGATGTAACAAACGTCAGATCATTATCAGGAAAGAAAATTACAGTTCCATTTATAGTTGTCGTCCCGGAATTTTCATAGCTGATTATATAGCATGTATTAAACCCCGCAACAAAATTTCCTGCAGGCGAAATGGTTACGCATAAATCATTAAAATTACCTGTGGGCTGAAATGCAAAATCATTCAGTGAATCAACCTGGTTAATTCCTGGAAAAAATATATTGTTTATGGCAGGAACCGTATTGTAATAGTTTATTGGTGCAGGATAGACGGTATAATTTCCAGAGTCCAGCACTGATAAATCATAATCTCCCGAAAGTTCAGAAAAAGCTAATCTCTGGGTGTTTACTTCAGTCAGCTTATGGTCAGGAATTGCAGGTTCATTTATATCCTGGATTTGATTGCTGTTAAAATCTGCAAAGACTTTACCCGTTATACTATTGAATTCATTTGTAAGTTTTACAATCCAATAATCATATCCTCCTTTATTTTCATTAAGATCCCCGTTACTAGAAGTAGCATACCCGGTTAATGCAAATCCTCCGTCAAAGGTTTGAATCACCCGAAAAGAAAGTTCACTGTTTAAGCCGCCATAATTTTTTGACTTAATGATTGTTCCGTTTGTGTCAAGGTTTATTACCCAGTAGTCACCGCTTCCATGGGTTCCGCTAAGATCACCATCATTGGCTCCTCCCTGGCCGGCTACCACATAAGTCCCGTCCGGGACCTGCATCACCGAATACGATTGATCGTTAAAGGTTGAACCGAGAGACTTTTGCCATTGAATATTACCATTTATATCAAGTTTAGCTACCCAAATGTCCCCGTTCCCATGATTAAACGTGACATCGGAATCGCTTGAGTAAGAAAACCCGATAACAATAAGACCGTTGTCTGCTGTGTTCGCAATAGCAGTTCCCCAATCGCTTGCGCTTCCGCCAAGACATTTTTGCCATTGAAGATTGCCATCTTTATCGGTTTTGACCACCCAATAATCCCTGCTTCCCATTTGTCCTGTAATATCCCCGTCAATAGATTCTGTTTCTCCTATCAGTGCAAACCCGCTGTCTGCAGTCTGGACTAATGATTCGTTAATATCATAAAAACTTCCTCCATAAGTTTTTTCCCAAAGAAGATTTCCGGCTGAGTCGAGCTTTACCATCCAATAATCTTGAGTACCGTGATTCATAGTAACATCTCCATCATTAGATCCTGCTGAGCCGGAAATCGCATAGCCGCCATCAAAGGTCCGGACAATGGCCTGCCCGTCATCATCGCTGCTGCCGCCTAAACATTTTTGCCAGAGGATATTACCAACAGTATCGAGCTTTACCACCCAATAATCAACAAAAAATCCATGAAGTCCCGTTACATCACCGGTTGTTGAATTGGAGCCACCGGCCAAAACATAACCGCCATCGGTAGCTTCAACAATATCAAGGCAAATATCATCACCGTTTCCACCAAGGCATTTCTGCCATTGCACGTTGCCATTTTTATCGAGCTTAACGACCCATTCTTCTTTCTGATCGTGCCAGCCCGTTACATCCCCATCCTGGGAATAGGAATAACCTGATGTTAAGTAACCGCTGTCTCTTGTCTGAATAATTGCATAGGCAGCATCCGTTAATGTTCCTCCCAGGGATCTCTGCCATTGAATTACCTGTGCGTGTGAAAAATTAAAAATGTAATTTACAATTTGCAGACTGAAAAGAAGTGCGATTTGTTTTTTCATGATGCGATTCAACTTTGTTGAAATTTTAGTGGTCTGATTTAATACGAAAATAGGACTCTTTTTAATATCAAAGAAAGACGTAAGTGAACTGCTTCATTCATTTGCAAAAATTAAATCAATATAGTAATCTCCGTAAATTCGTAAAAATAAATTTTCGCTGATGAAAATAATTTCCACTGTTCCTTCCCAAACTGAATTGCTTTACGATCTTGGTCTGGGCGATGAAGTAATCGGCATAACAAAATTTTGTGTGCATCCTGAAGAATGGTTTAGAAACAAAACAAGAATTGGCGGCACAAAAAATCTGAATATTAAAAAGATTACTGACCTTGACCCTGATCTTATTATTGCCAACAAAGAAGAAAATGTAAAAGAGCAGATTGATGAGCTGCAAAAACATTTCAGGGTTTATGTGAGCGACATAAAAAATCTTGACGATGCTTTAAAAATGATTCATGAGGTGGGTGAGTTGGTAAATAGAAAAAAAGAAGCGGAAAATATGATTGAAGGAATCAAAAGAAATTTTGAGGAGTTCAAGGTTCAAGGTTCAAGGTTCAAGGCTACTACTGTACTTTATTTAATCTGGAGAAACCCTTTTATGACGGTTGGTATGGACACGTTTATTCATGATATGGTGACAGGATGCGGGTTGAAAAATATTTTCAGTGAATTAAAAAGATACCCTGAAATTACCCCTGAACAAATTACAATTGCAAAACCTGATTTTATTTTTCTATCCTCCGAGCCTTATCCTTTTAAAGAAAAGCATGTGGATGAATTAAAAACAATCTCGCCTTCATCAAAAATCGTTTTAGTGAACGGAGAGTATTTTTCATGGTACGGTTCACGGCTATTGAAGGCGGTGGGCTATTTCAAAAAATTAAGAGAAGAAATCTGCCGCTAATTACACGGATTAACACGAATTTGTTTCTTAAATCTTCGTGTTAATCCGTGTAATTAGCGGCTACCTTTATTTTAAAATAATTTTCTTCGTAACTACTTTGTCGCCTGAAAATAATTTTACCAGATAAATTCCTCTTTTCAATTCTCTTACATCCATTTCAATGGAATTTTTATTTGCAAAACTTTTTCCCGCCTGTTTTTCCCCGATCAAATTATACACTTCAATTTTATCCACTTTAATATTTGATCCTGCTACAATGAATTTTTCTATTACGGGGTTCGGAACGATCATCAGCTCCGTAGTTTTATTAAAAGCATTTTCTTCAACTGCCGTTACAGAAAGGTTCGCCATTTTCATTCCATTGCCGAAGCTGGTTACCCACAGCTCGTCAGAATTGTATGGATTGTAAAATACACGTTCAGGCTGACGGAAGGAGTAAGATGTGACCTGTGTGAATGTTGGTGTTGCAGCGTTAATATTAGAGCAATGCCATAACCCGTTTGTTTCGGTAGTCATCCAGATTTCATTTTGATTGGTCGGAGAGAATGTAATGGAGGAAACCCTGTCCGCACCTGAAAATATTTTTGTCCAGGATTGTCCCCTATTAGTGGTTTTGTATAATCCCCCTAAACCATTCGGAGGTCCGCCCCATCCGCTCCATACGCAGGCATACCATTTATTCTGACTTGCATCATACGGATCAATCACTAAGTCTTTTGTGTAATATAGCATTCCGGGATCACTGACGTCTGTCCAGGTAGTGGTTCCCGAATTCATTTTAAAAACTCCTGAGGAGTTCATAAATGTTCCTGAGGAATTTCTTCTCCCTGAGTAACTGCAAATGAGCGTTCCATCATTCAAAACTTTTATAGTGAGCGGATGTCCTTGTGTTCGCGGGGGATTTGCCAGTTTTGTCCATGTGCTTGTACTTCCGTTCTGCAGATTATTAGTCACCCAGATTCCGCCTTCACCCACTCCTCCTGCATAGTGAATCACACTTGCATACATGCGGTTTGCATTGTTCGGATCGGTTGCAAGCCAGATCACAGGATGATTGAAATCATGCAACTGCTGCCAGCTTGTTCCGTTGTTTGACGAAAACATAATATCGCCATCACCCGGATCAATGATTGCATCCGTTAACCGCGTGGTCTGGTACATATCATGAATGCTTGATGTGGCTGCATAAATATTTCCATTGGTATGTTTCAAAAAATAATACGTGGAATTTAAAGTGGTTGCTCCTGCCATTTGCCATGACTGGCCTGCATTGTTACTTTTTATTCCGTTGATATCAGAGAAGGCGGTGAAGATGTGATTGACATCTGACCACAGCATGTTCCAGCACGTTGTATTTTCCAAACCGTTGCTGCGGTAATTTTTGAAAACTGGAGTTGTAGCGCCCATGGGATTTTGATCTGTTGTATTAAGATACGCCTGCTTCCAGGTTGTGCCGGCATTGGAAGAAACATGCACAAAACCAAAATCAGAAAACAATAATTTGTTTGAATTGTTTGGAGCTACAGCAAAACCGAACGGACATTCTGCATATCCCCAGCCGCGATCGCCACCGGTTCCGCACCAGCCGGTGTATATGTTAGCATTGTTGGTGGTATTGAAAACATGTGTCCAGGATGTTCCACCGTTAGTTGTTTTCATAATGTTGGGTTCACCGTTGGTGTTGCTTCCGGCAAGATAAAAATTGGTGATATCAGTTTGCGCCATCCCGGCAAACATTAAAAAATCTGAATTCACATTTATTCCATTCATGCGCGAAACCCAATTGCCAGCGCCATAATCGAGTGTATAAACTCCTTTCATGAAACCCCAGTAATCAGAACCCGGTATGCCGGTATATATATCATTTTCATCAGCAGTCACACAAACAAACCGCGTTGTATTTCCTGACTTTGCTCCTGCAAAAGAAAAAATTGCCTGGCCTGCAGTAATGCCTGAAATGTTTGCAACGGAAAATGAAGTGCCGTTATCAGTTGAAACAATCAAGCCGTCATTTGTTCCGATAAAAATGTTATTTCCGTCAAAGAATGCTCCTGCAAGAGGACAACCTGCACCGCTGTTTGCAGCAGTGTGTATCAATGTAAAATTATTCCCGCCATTCGAAGAAAAATAAATTTGATTGTAATAAGATATTATAACGTGGTTGGGCTGGTTGTAATCAACATTGATGCTGTACGTTTCTTCAGACGGATCGGGATTTCCCGAAAGGGTGGTCCATGAAGTTCCGTTTGTTGTACTCTTTACAGGCACCGGTGTATAACCAGAGTAATCTATGCAATAGCGGATGTTGGCATACATAGTGAACCGCATGGCGGAATTGTGTCCGCCCTGGATAGATTGAAAATGCTCCAGCGAATAGGTATTTCCGAAATCTGTTGAGTGAAATAATTCGCTCATATCACACCCCGCGTAAAATTCGTTTTCATTAGTCGGATTGATGGAAGGAGAAAACAATGCGCCTCCGCCACCAATGCCCCGTGAAGTAAATGTGGGTGATTGCGAAAGGGAGAGGAAGCAGGGGAGTGAAAAAAATAACAGCGTGTAGAGTTTTTTCATTTACATAGTTTTTTAAGCAATATAAATTAAGCAGTAAATGCAGACAAGCTTTTTTCAGAAAAATCTTACAATTTGATAACGTAGAGCGAAAGCATAACTATGTGTTGGAAACAGCTTTGTCAGATTAAAGCGGGTAGGCGGCATCATATAGTTGCCAGGCTTTACCGGCAAAAAAGAGATTGTTAGACCTGTATACTTATGGGAAATTATGATTTGTTCCGGGAGATTTAATAGATTAATGTTGCCGAAAATTAAATCATGAAAAAGCAAAGTTTTATTATCCTTATAATTATTTTATCTTCTATTTGTTATAAAATAAAAGCGCAGCCATATAATGCAGTGGGTTTAACACCTCCGGCAAGTGTAGGAGGAGGCTGGGTTATAAATTTCACAACAGGCAATGACACCATGTATCTTCTCTCGCGGCACTTTAATCCTTATATATATTATAGCATTTTAAAATTTGATGGGACCAACTGGGCGCTGCTTGATACGTTTTCCACAGCGGCTTCTTTAAATAATATAATTTATTCTTTTCAATATTTTCAAGGGGAATTATATATCGGAGGAGAATTTCTGTCAGTAAGGGGAGTGCCAAATACAGTATGCATTTTTGCCTGGAACAATGGAGTTTTTCATGAAGTTGGCGGAGGATTTATTAATTCCAATTATGGTACAAAAGTCTTTGCAATGACTTCTTATCAAAATAAATTAATTGTACTGGGAAATTTTTTAGACGGATTCAATGATTATTCTCTGCTTTCATGGGATGGAGTTTCTTATTCAAGTATGGGCTCATTTACTTTTATAGGAGGGGTTTGTGAACCCCGATGGATAAGCAGCTTAAAAGTTTATAATAATGAACTCTATGTTTGTGGAAGGTTTAATGCTATAAATGGAATTCAAAACTATTATAATATAGCTAAATTCAATGGTATCACTAATAGTTGGGCATCAGCTAACAATCTTTATCCCGATTCATCGAATAAGAATCCTTCATTAGAAGTTTATAATAATGAAATTTATTTTTTATATAATCTAATGAGTAATAACAATACGATCTTCACTTATTACTTAAAAAAATGGAATGGAACTTCCTGGACTTTACAGGAGCAGTCTCAACGGGATAGTAGTTGTGCCGACTATGCCATTAATTCATTAATAACTTTTAATAATGAATTATTTTTGGGGGGGCACTCATTCAACCTTAATGGAATAAAGGTTTTAAACAATAACAATAATTGGAATCCATTTAACAATTTTTATCAATGTACAAATATTCGCTCATTTCTTGAATTTAAAAACAAATTATATTTTCTTGGAAATTTTGGGATAAATGGCGGTTGGTATAATTTAGGTTATTATGATCCGGCTACTACAAGTGTTCAGGAAACCAATTTTGACAATGAAGTAAGTGCCTTTCCTAATCCTGCAAAATCATTATTTGAAATTTCTTTAAAATCTTCCTCAAATCAAGCTCTCGAAATCCAACTTTACAACCTGTTAGGCTCCGCAGTTTATTTTTCAAAAGAACAAACAACTTCCCAAAAATTTTCAAAAGAAATAAATGTACAAAACTTCCCCAACGGCATTTATTTTTTAGAAGTAAAAACTCCAGAAGGAGTTTTGAATAAAAAGGTGGTGGTGCAGCATTAAAGGCAATTTTTCGGAAAGCCAAAAATCATCCCTTTTGAGTATTGGATGATAGTTCTATTAAGAACAACTTTGCATAAATATTTACTGCATGAAAAAAATCTGCTTTCTCGTATTCATCATTTCATTTTCAACAGCGCTTCACGCTCAGCCCTGGGCTCAGCCTGGCGCAACATGGTATTATGACATTAATCCCAATGGAGGAGGCGTTACCGGTTATGTGAAAATTACAAAAACGGGTGATACTCTGATTCAATCGCATTGGTGCGATATTTTAGAAAAAAGATCCGTGGGCCATACCTACCCGATGTTTCAATATTTTAATGCAGTGTATGGATATGAGTATACCTACACCCAAGGCAATATTGTTTATAACTGGCGAAACAATTCATTTTTTGTGCTCTATGATTTTAACGCTCTTCCGGGAGACGGATGGACGGTAACGGCCAGCCACATGGGCATTGTTACACAATGTGCCGATTCGGGCTCAGTTTCTGTTACTCAAACAGGCTCCATAAATATCAGCGGGCAGAATTTGCAAACACTGAGCGTTGTTTCAGATTCAGGAAGCCTTTATGGTTTTTGTGAAATGCCCGGCCCTTCAATGATCATTGAAAGAATTGGAAATACTTGCTCTTTTATCGCTGATTTTGTCGCACCATGGTGTGTGGCTGATGCCAATGAAATGTTTGGCCTGAGATGTTATTCGGACAGTTCAGGTTTTTTTTATAATACGGGCCTGGTAACTAACTGCGATGATATAACCGGCATAAATGAAAATATTTCAGCCGCTAAGTTTAATATCTCTCCTAACCCCGCCTCCACCGAATTCCAAATTTCCATCCCGATAGCTATCGGGATCAATTTTCAAAAAGATGATGAAATCATTTTTTCAGATATTACCGGGAAAATCTGTTTCACAAAAAAAATTCAATCTCTGACCTCTGACCTCCGTCTTCAGATTTCTGATTTAAACAACGGCATTTATTTTTTAGAAATAAAAACCAAAAAAGGGGTTTTGAATAAAAAGGTGGTGGTGCAGCATTAAAAAAAACAACCACCAATTGCACTAATTCTTCACGAATTGTCTTTTGATTTCTTAGTGTTAATTCGTGTCCAGTGGCAAAAAAAAGTGGTGCAGCATTTATACATCAAGTTTCAGAAAGTTTTTTGTAATTGTTTTTTAAAGTACATTTGATGGATGAAGAAAACATTTATACTTCTTTTATCATGTGCTCTAAATTTATGCATCGGGCAAACGCATACCTTTCAGCGCGAAGTGCAGAACGTTATATTTTCATTCCAGGTTTTTAAAAACCCATTCGACTCTTCTCTCTACACGTGGAAACAAATAGAATATTCCGGCATGGCCAATGAGCTTGATATGGCAAAAACCGATACTGCCGGAAACATCATAAGCAATATTGCATTTCTGAACACCGATTATGACAACACATACAGGGTTATCCCTTTTTCAAATGGATTTATAGGAGGCGGTTCAGAATACCAGGGAAGCAACGAATCAAATATGGTGCGGTTTGATTATTCGGGAAATATAATTTGGGCAAAAAGATATGCTGCTGTAAATGGTTTCCGGTCACGGCCTTTTATAGTGGATGAAGCAAATAATATTATTTTATCAATTGCCGCCCCGGTAACTGTGACCGTAAACAATTATCCTGTGTATATTTTAAAAACTGATTTGAGCGGAAATGTCATTTCGGTTCATGGTTACCGGGATCTCAGTACCACCGGTTATTCATTAGTGCCGGTTGATCTTATAAAACTCAATTCAGGAAATTATCTATTTGTAACATCTGTTTCAATTAACGCAATACTATTCAGGCAGGTTCTTTTAGAATTAGATCCTGCACTTAATATTGTGTCTTCTAAACGAATTTCCACATCGCAGGGTGATCCGGCTTATTCTATCAAGTATATAAAAAAACCTGGTGGCGGATCTTATATAATCGGTAATTTTCCGAATACATTTCCCAATTATTATACACATGGATTTATTATAAATCTTTCTCCGACCTTTAACCAGTTTTGGGCAAATTATACCAGTAACACTGCAGGTCCGTATGGATTGGAATTTACAGATGGCAAACTTACGCCTGATGGCGGATTGATGATCGGAGGCACTTATACATCGCCTGCTGGTGATGATGATATGATGCTGATGAAAGTTGATTCAACCGGAAATTTAAACTGGGCAAAAGCCATTGGCAACAGCGGTAATGATGAACGGTTAAAGTCATTTGTTTACGAACCCAATGATGCGATTTATCTTGCCGGAAACAGACATGACACCACCCAGTCATCAAATAACATTAACGCACTATTTTTAAAAACCGATTTGACGGGGAACACATCGTGCGGAAGCGCTTCGTTGCCGCTTTCCCTCAATACTATGAATGTTACACTATATAATGAACCGTTTACAACTACCTCGTTGACCGTCACGGTTTCTGTTCCGGCAACAGGCCCGATTCCGGGATTTACCTTTATTCCTGTCTGTGACGGTGTTGTTTCAGGAATTGAAAAAAATGAACCGTCTTTTTCAGATGTAAACATTTTTCCAAATCCGGCTGATTACGAATTTCAAATTTCTGATTACAATTTTCAAAAAGGTGATGAAATCATTTTTTCAGATATTAGCGGAAAAATCTGTTTCACAAAAAGAATTCAATCCCTGACCTCTGACCTCCGTCTTCAGACTTCTGGTTTAAACAACGGCATTTATTTTTTAGAAGTGAAAACCAAAAAGGTGGTATTGAATAAAAAGGTGGTTGTGCATCACTGATTGTTTATTTCCCGGTCAAAAGATCATTTATAGAAACATTCTGAATTGAATTATCTTTGATGAAATAAATGCCTTTTTAGTATTTGAAGGCGAAATTTTTATTTTGGTAATCAATCAAAATTATGAAAGCAATGAAGAAACTAAACTTCCTGGCAGTACTGATATTCACCTTCTGCTTATGCAGCGGACAGAACCTCGTTACTAATGGTGATTTTGAAATAACCGGGATAGTTCCATGCGACTGGACCACCAGCGCTGCCAATTTTAATGCAGCCACCAGCAACTGGACCTCACCCACCGATGCCACCCCCGACATCCACTCTACACTCGTCAGTCAAAGCTGTTCCAACTTTCATCCTAACAGTACCTACACAGGTTGTACCAATGGATCTCAGATTCCACACAGCGGAAATATTTTTGGAGGTTTTTACACCTATGTACTGGGAGTGGTGTGGCGTGAGTACTTGCAGGCGCAATTGTCTTCGCCTATGATTCCGGGAGCAGTGTATAATATAGATCTCTTTATTTCTTTAGGTGAAAAGTCGCAATATGCCACCGATGTAGGAGTAGGTTTTTCAACAACTGCAACCACACTTAGCATTTCATCAGAACTTGGATATACTCCTCAAAAGCATTTCACCAATGCCATAACCGATTCGATAAACTGGGTGCATCTTCACGATACCATTATTCCTGACCAGGCTTATGAATATATCATTATCGGTAATTTTTTTAATGATGCCGGAACCAACCTTGTTTCCGTGAATCCCGGGACTTGCTGGGATAGGGCATATTATTACTGCGATGACGTAAACATTTCAATGGATACGACAGTAAGCATTGCGGAAACAGAAAAAAATAATTCAGTGGTTTTATATCCCAATCCGATTAATGAAAGGCTTAATGCAAGAGTTAATGATAAAAATGTTTCTGAAATTACTCTTTATGATGTTACTTCAAGAAAACTTTTACAACAGAAATTTTCAGGTTTCATTTCATTAAATACAGATCAACTTTTGAATGGGGCTTATTTCGTTGAAATCAAAAATAAAAAGGGGATAATTACAAGGAGAAAATTAGTGAAACAATGAAAATAACTTAACCTTTCCGAAAGTTTAAAACTTTCGGAAAGGCACTCATGAAAAATGATCACGCAGCTTTCGGGGCCCTTCCCAAATACCATCCCAGCCACAAACCGAGCAACAATCCGCCAAGCAATTCGTCAATGATCTGGCCCGAGATATAGTGCATGGGTGAATTCATCCAGTTCCATTCCATCATGTAAGATCGGAACACCACTAATATTGCCAAAGAAAACACTACAGTCACGCGGCTGCCCATTGTATTAAAAATGTTTGATGCTTTTGAAAGAATCCACACAATAATCCACACACCAATGAACGTAAAAATAAAACCGCAGACCATGTTGGTTCCCATGTTATAATGCGCAGCCTGCATATAATTTATAGCGGCTGCCGGCTTGCCCATCTGTTCATTCATAAATTTTTCCTGTTCTTCGTGCGGGGCTTCAGGCGAGAGCATGGGTAAATAATACAATCCATCCTCAGTAAGATTGGAACTGATGGCGGAAAGGATCGCATCCTGTTTGTCAGTTGTCTTAAATGAATGTTTATGGATGGGTGAAATCATCCACGACAAAGCCTGGGCAAAAAAGATGATGAGAGTGCCCACAATGGTGGCAATAAGTGTTCGTTTCATAATGTGAAGTTTTGTGCCGAAGGCATCCCTTCGGGATTGTTTATGAAGGGTAAAAGTAAATACAATCCGGATAAAATTTAAACATCTAATTTGTATCTTTGACAAACTTATAAACAGGGATTGTGGATTAACCTTTCCGAAGGAATACCTTCGGCAAAAATTTACTCAATGAAAAAAATTCTACTTACATGCTCCATTTTGCTCGCTGCAATTTGTAATTCTTTCTCACAGAATTTACCGCATATAATGACCGAGGCTGAAAGACTTCAGTTACCGCTCTACAACCAGCAGCGGAATTCAAACCCGAATTCAGTTGCAAGCGTATTGCCTCCCTCCTCTCCCGTACGCACCATCGGTGAATGGGAAGAATTGCAGGGATTAATGATCACATGGGCGCAGTTTAATTCCATGCTTAAAGAAATTGTGCGTGCGGCAAAACAGGAAACAAGAGTGTACATTGTGTGCAGCAATGTTCAAAACGTAATTAATTATCTGAATATCGCACCTGCTGTTGACACTGTAAATGTTTCCTTTATCGTAGCGCCTTTTAATTCAGTATGGTGCCGTGATTATGGCCCCTGGAGCGCTTATACCAATGATGTGGACACGCTGATTACCATTGACTGGATTTACAACCGCCCGCGCCCGCTGGATGATGTGCTGCCATTAACAATTTCCAATACACTTGGAACTCCGTTTTATGAAACCACGCAATCGCCCTGGGATCTTGTAAATACGGGAGGAAATTTCATGACCGATGGTTTCGGAACTGCATTTGCATCTAACCTGATTTTAGATGATAATACACTGGCTGCCGGTTTTGGCGTTCAGCATACGGCTGCTGAAATTGATACCATCATCAAACATTTTATGGGCATTACACGCTACATAAAAATGACCACGCTTCCTTATGACCAGATTCATCACATAGATATGCACATAAAACTGCTGGATGAGGAAACACTTTTAGTGGGAGAATATCCTTCGGGTATTGCTGATGGACCGCAGATAGAAGCCAACCTTCAATACATTCTTGCCAATTATAACTCTGTTTTCGGCACTCCTTACAAGGTCATACGCATTCCGATGCCGGCTGATAATGGTTTTTATCCGAACAATGGCGGAGATTATTTTACTTACACCAATTCTTCTTTCATAAACAAAACGATAATTGTTCCCCAGTATAATGTCCCTGCTGATACCACTGCCTTGCGCATTTATCGTGAAGCGCTGCCCGGGTATACCGTAACAGGCATTACTTCCACTTCAAGCATTCCATCGCTTGGGGCATTACACTGCATTACAAAAGAACTGGGAACTTCAGATCCATTATTAATATCCCATCAGCCCTTACCGGACACTTATGACGATGTGAATCCATACATTGTAAATGCCCTGGTAAAGCACCGTTCAGGCATTCAAACAGCCTCCTTATATTATCGCACAGATACTTTACAGCCTTATGTTTCGGTAAGCATGACGCAGGGCGTCAATCCTGATTATTGGTCAGCGCCTATTCCTGCGCAGGCAGTGGGAACAATCATTTATTATTATATCTATGGTGAATCCGTTTCGGGTAAACAACAGGTACGTCCATTACCTGCTCCGTCAGGATATTGGCATTTCAAAGTTCTGGGGCCCGTTGGATTGGCTGAAAATGATTTTTCGAATCCGCTTCAGTTGGAGTCGGCATTTCCTAATCCTTCAAAAGGAATTACCTGCATTCCGGTCTTCTCCGGCAAGGAGCAAAAAGCGACTCTTTGCTTAACCGACATGACAGGCAGAAAAGCAGTCACCGTTTTTGATGGCAACCTGAAGAAAGGTGATAACAAGCTGTTTTTTGATTCATGGAATTTATCCTCAGGGGCTTATATGCTTTTATTAAAAACGGATGAAACAGTGCTTTCCCAAAAGCTGATGGTGAAATAAGGTATAAAGTTCAAAGTTTAAGCCTGCGGGTTTTACTGTCAAAGAAGCAACTTTGAACCATAAACTTTGAACTTTTTTTCTACCTTTGCCCGCTTTCCGAAAAACTGAACAGGCTGCAGGAAAAGGTTTATTGCGATGGATTACCTTTCAAAGTTTGATATACCGTTTGTGAGTTTGCCGTATGGTATTCACAGGTATGAGTATGATATCGAAGATAAGTTCTTTACATACTTTGAAAATTCAGTCATTCAAAAAGGAAAAATGCATGTGAATCTTGATATTGACAGGCAGGAAACCATGCTGATTCTTGATTTTGAATTTACGGGCAGTTATGAATTGGAATGTGACCGCTGCCTTGAAAAATTCGATTTCCCGGTTAATGATTCGCATAACCTGATCATTAAGCTGGCAGGGGAAACAGACGGTGAACCGGAAGATGATGTAATTACCATTTCAAACAGTGAACAATCCATCCATATTGCACAACACTTATATGATTTCCTGAGCCTTCTGATCCCTTACAGGAAAACGCATCCCGATGATGAAAAAGGGGAATCAACATGCAATCCGGAGTTTCTTAAAAAAATTGAGGGATTATCACATCACGAAGAAAACCATAATGATCCGAGATGGGAAGCGCTGAAAAAATTAAAGAATCAATAAATTGCTCTATTGTTAAATTGATAAATTGTTCACAGACGATTCAACAACTTAATAATTCAGTAATTCAACAATTTAACATTACAACAATTTAACAATTATAAAAAGATGCCAAATCCAAAACACAAACATTCGAAAGCAAGAAGCAGATCGCGCAGAACGCATTATAAAGCCACTGCTCCTACTATAGCAATTTGCCCTGCCACAGGCGAACCGCATTTATACCACCGCGCTTACTGGCACGAGGGAAAGATGTATTACAAAGGAAAAGTGGTAATGGAAACTGCTGAGTAAATTGCTCCGATGATTTAGAAAACATGAGAATCGGACTTGACATCATGGGCGGAGATTATGCTCCGCTGGAAACTACACTGGGGGCAATACTTGCTCTAAGGGAATTACCTCCTGATGTTAAAATTGTTCTTCTTGGCGATAAGCATTCCATTCTTCCGGTATTAAAAGAAAACAATATCGCTGAAAACGCTTTTGATATTATTCATACTACAGAGGTGATTGATATGAGCGATGCCCCCACAAAAGCATTTACTCAGAAACCTGATTCGAGCCTTGCAGTCGGATTTAAAATGCTTAAAGAGGGGAAGCTGGATGGTTTTGCAAGTGCAGGAAATACCGGTGCAATGATGATCGGGGCTATGTTTAGTGTGAAAACTATTCCCGGTATTTTACGACCAACTATTTCTTCTATTATTCCCAAAGAGCATGGAGGCATCGGGATTATTCTTGACGTGGGAATTAATGCCGATTGCAAGCCTGAAGTTTTACAACAGTTTGCTTTACTCGGATCATTGCTGGCTGAATATGTTTATCACATTCCCAATCCAAAAGTGGGATTGATGAATATCGGTGAAGAAGAAGAAAAAGGTAACCTGCTTACTCAAACAACTCACCAGCTATTGAAAACTACCAGGGAAATTAATTTTATCGGCAACATCGAAGGCAGGGATTTATTTAATGACAAGGCTGATGTGATCGTATGTGATGGCTTTACAGGCAATGTAATTTTGAAACAAGCCGAAAGTTTTTACTCGATTGCGAGAAAAAGAAATATTAAAGATGAATATTTCAACCGTTTTAATTATGAAAATTATGGCGGCACTCCCCTTCTTGGTGTGAACTCTACTGTTATGATCGCACATGGCATTTCAAATGCAAAAGCAATTAAGAATATGATTGGGCTGATGAAAGAAGTAGTGGAAGTAAAACTGAATGAAAAAATTGCGAATGCGCTTCAGATGGGAATAGAAAACTGATTATGCAAAAAACCCGGGCTGCCATCACTGCTATTAACGGATATGTTCCGGAATATCGCCTTACCAATAAGGAACTGGAAGGGATGGTGGATACCAATGATGAATGGATCCTGTCACGTACTGGTATTTCGGAGCGAAGAATACTTCGCGACAGAACCAAAGCTTCTTCCGATCTTGGCGCTGAAGCAGTGAAAGGACTTTTGAAGAAAAAAAATCTTAACCCGCTTGAAATTGATCTTCTCATTTGTGCTACTGCCACCCCCGACATGCTTTTCCCGGCAACGGCCAACATTATCTGTGATAAAATTGGCGCTAAGAATGCTTTTTCGTATGACATCAGCGCGGCCTGCTCAGGGTTTTTATTCAGTCTTTCAACCGGGGCAAAGTTTATTGAAAGCGGGCGTTATAAAAAGGTAGTGATTGTGGGCGCTGATAAAATGTCTTCTATCATGGATTATAGTGACCGGAGCATCTGTATCCTTTTTGGAGATGGAGCGGGCGCTGTATTGCTCGAGCCTAATGAAGATGGATTCGGCATGATGGATGAAATACTGAGAACCGATGGAAATGGCTGCAATTATCTTCATCAAAAAGGAGGCGGAAGCTTAAACCCGGCCACGCATGAAACGGTGGATAAGAAATGGCATTACATTTACCAGGAAGGTCAAACTGTTTTTAAGTTTGCCGTAAAGGGAATGGCAGATGTGTCCGCTGAAATCATGGAAAAGAATAATCTCACAGCTGATGACATCGCTTATCTTGTTCCTCACCAGGCAAACAAACGAATTATTGACGCTACTGCCAAGCGCATGGGAGTTAGCATGGATAAAGTGATGCTCAATATTCAGAAATTCGGAAACACCACCAACGGAACCATCCCTCTTTGTTTATGGGAATGGGAAAATAAATTGAAGAAAGGAGATAATCTTATTATTTCCGCTTTTGGAGGAGGATTTACCTGGGGAGCCATCTGGTTGAAGTGGGCCTACGGAGCCTGATAGTAAAGGCCGTTTATTTGGTAAATTTACTCGAAGAAATATAAATGTTTTAAAAAGAAGCGGATTTATTTTATGGAAGTTATGGAAGGAAAAGAGGTGTTCAGGAAAAAGTTTACTAAACGCTGATCCGAAACACGGAACTTGGAACTTTGATCTTTTTTTCTACTTTTGGTAATTCATCCTAAACTTTTTTTCCCATGAACAAAAAAGAAATAGAGGATCTTATCCGTTTTGTTTCGAAAGCAGGAGTAAGTGAAGTGAGCCTTGAAACGAAAGAAATTAAGATCACCATTATTAACAATCCCCGCCAGCAGGAGCAAATCATCACGCATGCGGCACCGCTCCCGGTAATAGCAGTACCGGCAGTTCCTTCAGCAGAAGCGAAACCGGCAGCCCCGCCAGCAAAAAAAGAACCTGCGGCTGCCCCGGATGAATCGAATTTACATGTAATCAAATCACCTATGATCGGGACTTTTTACCGTTCATCGGCACCTGATAAACCCAATTTTGTAAACGTGGGCGATGAAGTAAAGCCCGGCAAAATTATCTGTATCATTGAAGCCATGAAGCTTTTTAACGAAATCGAATGTGATGTGGCAGGAAAAATTGTAAAAGTTCTTGTTGACAATGCCTCGCCTATTGAGTATGATCAGCCGTTATTTTTAGTCGAACCAAATTAATTAGCTGATTAGCAAATTAGCAAATTAGCAAATGAACTCTTTTGATTCAGTCAATCTGCTAATCTGCTAATCAACCAAACTATGTTCAAAAAAATTCTCATAGCCAACCGCGGTGAAATAGCCCTTCGAATTATCCGAACGTGTAAAGAAATGGGCATAAGCACGGTGGCAGTTTATTCAACTGCCGATAAAGACAGTTTGCATGTGCGGTTTGCCGATGAAGCCGTTTGTATTGGCCCGCCTCCCAGCCGCGATTCGTACTTGAATATACCGAGCATTATTTCCGCGGCTGAGATTACCAATGCCGATGCCATTCATCCGGGTTACGGGTTTCTTTCGGAGAATTCAAGATTTTCATCCATCTGTGCCGAGCATAATATAAAATTTATAGGCGCTACTCCTGAGCAAATAGACGGAATGGGTGATAAATCCAATGCAAAATCTACAATGAAAAAAGCAAAGGTCCCCACCATCCCGGGGTCCGATGGATTGCTTGAAGATGTGAAACAGGGTTTGAAAATTTCAAAAAAGATTGAATACCCTGTTATACTTAAGGCAACAGCTGGCGGTGGCGGACGCGGAATGCGCATTGTTTGGAAGCCTGAAGATTTTGAAGATGCATGGAACTCTGCACGAACAGAAGCCAGTGCTGCATTCGGCAATGACGGAATGTATCTTGAAAAATATGTGGAAGAACCCCGCCATATCGAAATTCAGATTGCAGGCGATCAATATGGAAAAGTCTGTCATCTGAGCGAACGCGATTGTTCCATTCAAAGACGGCACCAAAAGCTGATTGAAGAAACTCCTTCGCCATTTATGACTAACAAGTTGCGGAAAGAAATGGGGGCGGCTGCAATAAAAGCAGCATCAGCAGTAAAGTATGAAGGTGTCGGGACAGTAGAATTCCTGGTAGATAAGCACCGGAATTTTTATTTCATGGAAATGAACACCCGCATCCAGGTGGAGCATCCGATCACTGAAGAGGTGATCAATTACGATTTGATAAAAGAACAAATTAAAATTGCAGCTGGTGAAAAAATTTCCGGCAAAGATTATTTCCCCGTTATGCATGCGATCGAATGCCGGATTAATGCAGAGGATCCTTATAATAATTTCCGCCCTGCTCCAGGACGGATAACAAACCTTCATATTCCCGGTGGACATGGTGTGAGAGTAGATTCACATATTTATGCCGGGTATACCATTCCTCCCAATTATGATTCGATGGTTGCAAAGCTGATTACAATGGCCCAGACAAGGGATGAAGCTATCCGAACCATGGAACGCGCATTAAGTGAGTTTGTGATTGAAGGTGTAAAAACTACGATTCCTTTTCACCAGCAATTAATGCAGAATGAAGATTTCCGGAAAGGAAATTATACTACCAAGTTTATGGAAACTTTTAAGTTGAAATAAGCTCTTTTTTATTTCTTGAACATATCGATGTACCATGAGCTTTAAAAACATTTTCACCATTTCCATGATACTTTTTGCGGTGATTGATATTATTGGCTCTATTCCGATAGTTATTGAAATAAGAAGAAAAGCAGGCAGCATTCATCCTGAAAAGGCAACTATTGTTTCGTTAATCATTATGCTGATTTTCCTGTTTCTGGGCGAAAATATTTTATTACTGATCGGGCTCGATATTTCATCTTTTGCCATTGCCGGAGCATTTGTTTTATTTTTTATTTCGTTAGAAATGATTCTCGGGATCAAACTGTATAAAGATGAATTACCCGAAACAGCTTCCATTGTTCCTATTGCATTTCCGTTAATTGCCGGTGCGGGAACCATGACTACACTTTTGTCATTACGGTCGCAGTATTCTCCAATAGAAATAATAATCGGGATTGTTTTAAACCTGATCCTTGTTTACCTGTGTCTGAAAAATTTAGGATTCCTGGAAAAGCTTTTAGGCCCTTCAGGAATTGGTATTCTGAGAAAAGTATTTGGATTTATACTGCTTGCAATTGCGGTAAAACTTTTCAGAACAAATGTTGGAATCTAATTTTCTTTTTCATCTTGATTAACATTTTTACAGACGGATCATCAAGAGGAAATCCCGGGCCCGGGGGATTCGGAACCATTTTAATTTCCGGTAATCACCGGAAAGAAATTTCACAGGGTTATCGTTTAACAACCAATAACCGGATGGAATTAATGAGTGTGATTGCAGGGCTGGAAGCATTAAAAAGAAAAGGCGAAGAAGTAATGGTATATTCCGATTCCAGATATATTGTTGATGCCGTTGAGAAAGGCTGGCTGCGTGGATGGATAGCAAAGCAATTCAAGGGAAAAAAGAACAAAGATTTATGGCTCCGTTTTTATAAAACATTTAAAGAGCATAAAGTAAAATTTCATTGGATAAAAGGCCATAACGAACATCCTTTGAATGAACGTTGCGATGAACTTGCTGTGGCCGCTGCGCTTGGTAAAAACTTACTTCCTGATGAAGGTTACGAGCAGGGAGAAAAAAATGATTTGTTTCCAGGATAATTTCTTTAAAAATAATTTTCTACTTTTAGTTCCTTAATATTCTGATACGTCTAAATGAAAAAAGGTTTATTGTTTCTTTTGCTCTTTCCAATCATTTCTGTCGCCCAGTTGACCGATGATTTCAGTGATGGAGATTTTACGAATAACCCGGCATGGAGCGGTGATGCTTCGGAGTTTATTGTAAATGCTTCTCAGCAATTGCAGCTAAATTCTGCAGGTGCAGCTACCTCTTACTTATCAGTTGGAAATAACTCTCCTTCATTGGCGAATACAACCTGGCAGTTTTATATCCATTTGAATTTTTCACCATCATCAAGTAATTATTCGAGGGTTTATCTGGTTTCTGATCAAAGTAATTTGGAAGGGTCTTTAAACGGATATTATTTACAGTTTGGTGAAACGGGCAGTAATGATGCTATTGAACTTTTCAAACAAACAGGAACTTCCTCAACATCTATAGCCAGAGGAACTGATGGGTTTATTGCAAATACATTTACTATAAGCATTCAAGTTACTCGTGATAACACCGGTAATTGGAGCATACTTGCCGACCCCGCTGCAGGAACTAATTTTGTTTTGCAGGCAACCGGTAATGATATTACCTATAACACTTCTTCTTTTTTCGGAGTTGTTTGTACTTATACAAGCAGCAATGCTACTAATTTCTTTTTTGACAATTTCGTTTTTCCATTTACTGTTGATTTAATACCTCCTGCTGTTTCTTCCGTTACCGCCACAAGTTCAAACCAGGTTGATGTGAGCTTCAATGAACCCGTTGAACAGCTTAGTGCGGAAACCACATCTAATTATTCTGTAAATAACGGTATTGGTACTCCCGCCTCCGCAACACTCACTGCCTCTAATACAATTCACCTGACATTTGCCGCAAATTTTTCAAACGGAGTCACTAACACTTTAAATGTTTTAAATGTCAAGGATTTAAATAATAATCCCATCACAACTGCAAGCACAGGTCAATTCACCTGGTTTGCTCCGGTTACTCCTGAAAAATATGATATAGTGATTACTGAATTTATGGCCGATCCCGATCCTCAGGTAGGATTACCGAATGCAGAATATGTTGAAATTTATAACCGAAGCTCTAAAACTTTTGACCTGGGCGGGTGGAAAATTTCTGACTCAGGCAGCCCTAATGATTTAAACAGTTTTATTCTTACGCCCGGCTCATACCTTATTCTGTGCAGTACATCAAATGTTTCTGCTCTGAGCTCTTTTGGAAATGCCCTGGGTGTTTCCAATTTTCCAACATTTAATAATCCTTCTGATGGTGGAAATGACGATATAGTAATGTACGATAACAATTCTGCCATCATTGATAAAATTCATTACGATGAACTATGGTTTCATGATCCATCAAAAACAGATGGCGGCTGGAGCATCGAGCGCATTGATCCTGATTTTACCTGTACTAACGCATCGAACTGGAAAGCGGCTGTGGCAGCTGCCGGAGGAACACCGGGACATGCAAACAGTGTGGACGGATCTTTTGCAGAAACAGAACCGCCCTTATTAGTGAGAGCTGCAGTTTCAGGAAGCAATTCCGTCAATGTTTATTTCAGTGAAGCTATGAATTCAACTATGATTTCGTCCGCTGCTTCTTATACTGCAGACAATGGTTTGGGAAATCCTTTTAATGTTTCTGCGTCTGTTGATTTCACCTCTGCAACGTTAACATTTTCTAATCCCGTCCAAAACGGAATTATTTATACGCTTACTGTATCCCCTGTAATTTCTGATTGTGCAGGAAACTCATTAACGTTAACTAACAAAACCCGGTTTGCCATTCCTGATTCCGTTATTTCTCCTTCGGATATTTTGCTCAATGAAATTCTATATAACGCAAAAGATGATGGCGTTGCATTTGTCGAAATCTATAACAGAAGCAATAAAATATTTGATCTGTCACAGACAAAAATTGCAAGCTTAAAAGAAAATACCGACACAATTAATTATAGTTACCCAATTGCTACGGAGGGCTATTTATTTTTCCCGGGAGACTATCTTGCATTAACAGCATCTCCTGACATTGTAAAATCGCAATACCAGACTACCAACCCTTCCGGTTTTGTTACTGTTCCCAGTCTTGAAACTGTTATCTATACGAATGATGCAACCGTTTTGATAACCGACAACCATGACAATCGAATTGACCGGTTTTATTATTCAGATGATTTTCAATTCCCATTGTTGAACGATCCTGAAGGCGTTTCGCTGGAACGCATCAGCTTTAACCGTCCCACACAAGACACTACGAATTGGCATTCAGCGGCTGAAGCTGTGGGCTTTGCAACACCGGCTTATGAAAACTCACAACATGCTGAAGTGATTGATGATGGCAGCGAGGTTTCCGTCAGTCCTGAAATTTTTTCTCCTGACAATGACGGAAATGATGATGTGGTAAATATTAATTATCATTTTGGTGAACCGGGCTATATCGCCAATTTAAAGATATTTGATTCAAAAGGAAGGGAAATGATTCACCTGGTAAAAAATGAATTGCTTGGCATTAACGGAACATTCACCTGGGATGGAATTACCAAAGAAAATGAAAAAGCCAGGGTGGGAATTTATGTAGCTTACCTGGAAATTTTTAATGAAAAAGGTGTGGTTAAAAAATTCAAAAAACCCATCGTACTGGCCTCTAAACTGTAGTAATTTCAGGTATTTGCGCATTTAAAATTTTTTAACAATTATTTGCTTCTTAAAGAATAATTTATACCTTGCAGAAAATTTTAAACAAATAAAATCAATACAAACAATTAACTCTTAAAAAAAAGTCTCATGAAAAAAAATCTAATTTATTTAGGAATGGCTGCGACCATGTTAATTGCAGCAGTAAAAGAATCTTCTGCACAAACTGATTGGCACATCACAGGAAATGCAGGTACAAGCGGAGGAAGTAATTTTATCGGCACTACCGATAATGTTCCTTTGAAAATCCGGACCAATAACAAAAACAGGGTAACCGTAAGCAACAAAGGCTATGTGGGAATTGGCACCACCGCACCTGTACACAGGCTTGAGGTGGTGGGCGGAACAGCTGTTGCTGATAATGTTCCGGTAATTAATTCTCTTGTTAAATTTGTTGGTGCTGAGGACGTAGCGGCAATATATGGTGAATCACAACCCAATCCTGGTTTTGGTATTGGTGTGGATGGTTTCGGAAATTTCCTTGGTGTAAATGGCTTTGGGGCTATAGGAGTAGCTGGCTCCTCAGCGGGCGCGGATACAACTGCTGCAAACACTGGTACCCTGGTGGGTGTGCAAGGTACGGTTGATGTAGCCCACTTAGGTGTCGGAGTTTACGGTGAAGCTACAAACTGTTTCCAGAACATTGGCGTTTGGGGCAGGTCAATTGATACTGCCAATTTCCTTACAAAAACATTTGCAAATTTTGCTGGGTATTACCAGGGCGATTTGTATGGATGGAGAGTATGGCAGAATTCTGATGAGAGATTGAAAAAAGATATTCAGCCGGTATCAAAAGCGTTGGATAAAGTAGCTCAATTAAATGCTGTAACTTACTTGTATACTCATTCAAGCCCTATTCCTCTTCCGGGTGGAACTCAAATCGGATTTGTAGCTCAGCAGTTAGAAAAGGTGTTCCCTGAAGTGGTTAAAGATGCTTCTATCCCAACAGAATTGAAACGTGATAGCAAAGGTCATATAATTTCAACTGAAAATGTTGAAACAAAGATTGTAAACTACATGGGTTTAATCCCGGTTCTTGCTGAAGCTATCAAAGAACAAAAAGCGATTGTTGATGCTAAAGACGCACAAATTGCTGACTTGAATGCACGTTTAACTGCACTTGAAACACGTTTAAATGAAACTTCATCTGCAAAATTGTCTTCTGTTTCTGTTGTTGGTGCTTCTTTAGAGCAAAACAATCCGAATCCTTTTAACCAGTCTACACAGATTCGTTACACTGTTCCTGCAAATTATTCTTCTGCCCAGTTAATCATCACTTCTGTTGATGGAAAAGCTGTAAGAACTTATACTCTTTCAGGAAGTGGAAAAGGACAGGTTACTTTAAATGCAAGCGAACTTGCAGTTGGTTCTTATACTTATACATTGAACATTGACGGAAAAGTAGTTGATTCCAAAAATTTGGTTTTGACAAAATAAACCGTTTAAGCAAAGAATAAAAAAGGCAGGTTTGAAACCTGCCTTTTTTATTTATACTATTTTCTGCCTGGTAACCTTGAAAATGAAAAATATCTTGCAGACTTTTCTCAAATACCTACAGGATGCCATGTAGTTTTAATCTCCTGTAAATCCATGATGAGATATGGATTTTGAGAAGAAGAATCCATCCAATTGAAATGATTCCAAAGCAAAGCGCGTTTTACATTCAATGCACTATTCGTTTGAAGAGTTTTTATTTCCGAAATGTCACTGGCAGTATAAATAACAGCATTCACATCCATGTGTGATGAAAAATGAGAAAGCAGTTCATTACGATAACCGGTCAGGATATTTATTACTCCTCCCGGAACGTCAGAGGCATGGAGCACTTCAGCTAAGTCTATTGCCGTAACTGAATGATTTTGTGAAGCAAGAATAATACAGGTATTCCCTCCGATTATAACCGGCAGGATTACCGAAAGCAAACCGAGCAGGCCATATTTATCAGGAGCAAAAGCGGACACAATGCCTGTCGGTTCAGGATATGAGAAATTAAAATAACTGCCTTCAGTTGGATTTACAGAGCTGAAAACCTGCTGGTATTTGTCAGACCATCCTGCATAATAAACACAACGGTCAATGGCTGCATTTACTTCTGAAGCAGCTTCTTCTTCCGTGGCACCTGTTATGACAAGATCAGACATAAATTGCACTTTTCGCCCTTCTAACGTTTCAGCTATACGATAAAGAATTTGTCCGCGATTGTACGCGCTCCGCTTTGCCCAGTCAGCCTGTGCTTTCCTGGAAGAAACAACTGCATCACGAAAATCTTTTCTCGATGCGCGGCAAATACTCGCAATAGTTTTATCGTTATTATCATTCAGCTTAAAATATCTTCCTGACTCTGTACGTGGAAATTTTCCGTCTATGTAAAGTTTATATGTTTTTAAAACGTCAAGCCTTCCTTTATTGGTTACATCATGTCCGTTCATGCTGACCTGATCTGACCCTGTTTCCCGGCTAATCGTTTTTTCTTTAATTTCTGAACTCATGATGCGTGTTTTTATGAAATTAATTCAGACGCAGATAGGGCTGTAATCCATGCAGGCCTCCCTCGCGGCCCATGCCGCTTTCCTTATATCCTCCAAACGGGGATGCAGGATCAAATTTATTATATGTATTTGCCCAAACAACTCCGGCTTTTAATTTTGATGATACTTTAAAAATCTTAGACCCTTTATCTGTCCACACACCACCCGATAATCCATAAGGCGTATTGTTTGCTTTTTCAATTACTTCTTCAACTGTTCTGAAAGTTTGAATAGAAAGAACAGGGCCGAAGATTTCTTCCTGTACAATCTTGCTGGATTGTGCAACACCTGTAAATAACGTGGGCCGGAACCAGAATCCTTTTGACGGAACAGGGCAGGAAGATTGATAACAAGTCCCTCCTTCATCAATTCCAATCTTTACTAATTTTTTTATTTTGTTTAACTGATCTTTTGAATTGATCGCACCTATATCAGTATTCTTATCAAGCGGATCTCCTATTATTAAAGTTTCAATCCTGTCTTTTAATTTACGAATAACGATATCAGCAACTGGCTCCTGAACAAATAAACGCGAACCTGCACAGCATACATGCCCCTGGTTGAAAAATATTCCATTGATGATTCCTTCAACAGCCTGGTCAATCGTTGCATCGGCAAAAATGATATTGGCTGCTTTTCCTCCCAGTTCAAGCGTATATTTTTTAGGGGTGCCGGCTAATGCACGTTGAATAATTTTTCCGACATCTGTTGAACCCGTAAAAGCAATTTTATCAATGCCGGGATGATTAACGATGGCCGCACCGGTTGCACCGGCTCCGGTTACAATGTTTACAACTCCGGGAGGTAAATCAGCATCCTGTATTATCTCAGCAAGTTTTAACGCAGTGAGCGGAGTTGTTTCAGCAGGTTTTAACACAACAGTATTTCCGGCTGCAAGAGCCGGGGCGATTTTCCATGCTGCCATCAGCAAAGGAAAATTCCAGGGAATGATTTGTCCTGCCACCCCTACCGGTTGGGGAGTCCTCCCGGGAAATGCATATTCTAATTTATCGGCCCAGCCTGCATAATAAAAAAAGTGCGCAGCAGCCAACGGCACATCCACATCACGCGATTCACGAATGGCTTTTCCTCCATTCATAGATTCGATGACGGCAAGTTCGCGGGCACGTTCCTGGATAATGCGTGCAATGCGGTAAATATATTTCCCTCTTTCTTTTGCAGGCATTTTTGACCATACATCATTGTATGCTTTGCGCGCAGCTTTCACAGCGCTGTCTATATCTTCGGCATTCGCTTCGGCTATATCTGCAATCTTATTTTCCTTTGCGGGATTGATGGTTTCAAAATATTTGCCGCTTACCGGTTCAACAAATTTTCCGTTGATGAATAAATCATATTTTGACTTCAGCTGAATATGGTCTGCACTTTCAGGAGCAGGTGCATACGTCCAGCCGGATTGAAAATCAAGCTTTGTTTCTTTTTTATTTTTTTTTACAGGCATGAAAAAAATATTTGTAAATCAAAGTTACATAATTTATTCAGTTATTTCAACACGCCAAGGCTGTCTAATTCCCGGGGAGTTACACTTGGTGGCATAATATTATTTTTAATTTTATAGACGATAAACTCACCCACTTTATGAGCCTGCTCTTCTGTATCAAAACCACGGTTTCCGTTTATTGCAGGAATGTGCGGCTGGTGAACATATAAGCTCCTGTACATATAAATATCATAGCCAAACCCTTTTAACCCTGAGCTTTTGATGGTATCATTATTGAAAACTTTAATATCAAGCTGCGCGTTTTTATATGGATTCTCTTTAGGTTTTGAAGTGTCGGCTTTCAATTTTTCCATCTCATTTTCTATTAAGGAGTCTGCTGAATAACCACTTTCATTTTCTGTCTTTTTGTTATTACACGCAAGTGAAAACATTAACAGGGCTGTCAAAATCAGTTTGGAATAATTGAATAGTTTTTCTTTCATATAGATTCAGTTTGTTCAGTTCATAATTTCGTGAAGCACATGGTGAGACTTAAGATGGGTTCCATGTGTGTGATGCAATTCAAAATAGGTGATCAACGCTTTAAGCAATTCTTTTTTCTGCAAATGATTCATTTTTATCCGGTGATAATTTTCAAAGCTGCATTCCATTAAACCGTATAAAAATTTAGTGAGGTGATTGCTTAAAAAATGCGGATGTGACGGAGTGTTCAATTGAAAAATTCCATCCTCTAAATTAAAAATGCTTTGATCTTCAAAATAATTTCCATTCGGAAAGAAACCGAGGTAACGTGTAAACTGAATCATAAAATACAGGTGGAACGTTGAACAATCAACCGTCCGTAAATCTAAAATTTGTATGGAGCTAAAAAGAAAATCAAAAAGGGTCTGATTTTTTTCCTCTTCACGGATAGAACGGTAAATGACTTCATTCAAAAAAATAGCAACAGCGCTTTTAACAATGTCATAAGGAATGGAGGTTAATTGCGGGTGAGCATTTATTTCGGAAATCCTTTTTAATCCGTGCCCTTCTTTATGATAAGCAACAATGTCTACCAGGTTCAGCGGCTGAAACAAATTGCTTTTGAATTTTGATTTTTGTTTTCGCACCCCATTAATAAGATATGACTGCAAACCGGATTCTTCTGTGTAGATTTTCGCTACCAGGCTTGTTTCGGCATAATCGGTTACATGTAAAACTATTCCGCGTGTTTTGCGAAGCATGCTGTTTTTAAATATTTCATCAAAATTGGAAAAAATATTGTTAAGAACCTTATGGGATGATTAATTTGTTCCATTATTAAAAGTCACTCGTGAACAATTAACAATACGGCCATTGGTAATTCTCCACTTTATTTGCAATCATAGTTCAAAAAAGCTTTATCTTTTCTGAGGAGAATGTAAAACTTTCCTTTCCTTTCGTTACTGTATTCTCCGTAATCAAACTTATTTTCAGCAAACTTTAAGGTATCATCAAGGATGACCAGGTCGGGATTTTTCTGAGGAGCATTTTGAATGCCATCAAACCAGGTAAGGTCATTATGATCAAATAAGCTGAAGAACTCATAAGGGACTGCCACGTTAAAATCACGAGGCGTTTTTGCAGCAATACATTTCATAATTGCGACATCATTTGAATTTATTTTTTCCGGCAGTTTTGATCCTGCAGCATGGCTAATTTCAGTGAACATATTATAATCCCGCGCAATCGCCAGGGATATTCCCTGCAAGACTAAAACCCCGAGGGTTGCCATAGCCAATTTCAGCTTGTGCCTGAAAGAGTGCTCTTCCGGTTGATCATTCAGTAAAATAAAAATCCCCGCAAGCATCACCCCCATTATTTCCACAAAACGGGGCTCCCATGAAATACTGAAATAAGTATTACCCGAATACCACAAGCCTGAAACAATTCCGGTAACTATAACCGGAATCATAAACAGCAGCAGCATTAAAAAATTTCGCCTGCCCAGTAAAAAAAAGGAAATAATCAATAAAGGAAACAACAATACCATAAAATGCCATAAAATTTTTCTGAAGTACGCTCCATTAAAAAATCTTTCATCTTGGTAAAATTCACTCAACGTAATTTCAATCCTGGAAGGTTTAAAATCATTGAAATATTTTATTACCAGCAGGCATAATATAAAAATCGCCAGCCATGCGGATATGCTTTTCAAAACCTGTTTCCAATTAATTGGCTTGTGTGAATTTTCAGAAAAAATAAAAAGAAGCTGAATGCAGCATGCAATAACACAACCATCTTCTTTAGTAAGGATCAGCAACAGCGCACTTACTATAATAAGCGGCCATTTTTTTGACAGTAAGGCAAGAGCAAAAAAAACAGAAAGCGGCAGGAAAAGCAATTCAATATGCCAGCCGAAATAGGAATCATCGAAGATCCATAATGCATAGGGGCTCATAAAAAAAATTATAAGCACAGGCACATTCCGGGCTGATCGGCCTTTACCTGTTTTACTATAAAGCATAAAATAAAAAGCGAAGAAATAAATCAAAATATGAGCTAAGAAAAGCCCTTTGCCTCCGGCAAATATTGTGAAGGGTGAAAGAAGCGGAGCAATAAATGAAAAATGAACCGCTGGTGTAAAGCCATACCGGTTGTCATACCATAATGGATGCCCGAAAATCCATCCCCGGGCCGAACTTAAGACGCTGAACAGGTCATGCTGATAGTAAAATAAATCATATTTACTGATCTTATACCAATAAAAAAAAGCATACAACAGCAGAAAAAAAGCTATTGTAAAAATCTTTAATTGCTTTTCCGAAAATTTCAAAGGTCAGTTATTATATATTAAACAAAAGCTGCATTGCACAGCAAATATATAATTCCGATCAGTTAAAGAACAATAATTTTGTGATGCAGGTATTTTTTCCCTCTTCGTCAGAACAGAAAACAAGATATACACCGGTGTGAGCTTTTTCACCCTTAAAATTTCTCCCATTCCATATCGCCTGGCCCCCCAATGCAATAGTTTCATAAACTAATGTCCCGCTTATGTCCGTAATCTTAATGTTGCCATTGCCCACAACTCCTTTAACGGCAATCGGTCCCTCATAATCGTGATAAACGGGATTAGGATATACATACGTATCATGGCACCTCTCCTCTCCTTCAATAGCGTCACTTCTATAAGAGATGATTCCGCGTCCTGTTCCGATAAAAACTTCCCCGGAATTTTGATTGATTGCCATAGAAAGAATATTGTTTGATAACAGCGGACTATTCTCAGCCGTGAAATGTTGAATTTGCTGGGTACCGTCAGACGACATCAGAAATACTCCGGCATTTTCAGTCCCGAACCATTTGCGGTTTGCTCCATCAATTGCTATGCAGGACACTCCTTCGGTTGCCAGTAGATATTGATAAGTATTGTCCTGCTTAAGCAAGACCTGCTGTGCCGGAGCGGAGGGCTTAGCAAGCTCCTGCGAAGGAGAATAAAAAACAGCCACGCCTTTTGCAGTTCCCACCCAAACTTGCCCTTCGTGGTCTTCTACAATAGCCCGCACATCCGGGCTGGGCATATTCAGCGAATCGGGAAATAAAAAAGTGAATTTGCGCGGTCCCAACGACCCCGTTTCATCAAACACCAATAGCCCGGCCCCATTTTGATCCATCCATTTCTGGCCATAAGAATCAATAAAAAATTCACCGAGGAAAGGAGGGTTCTGATAGACTCCGGGAAAGCTATAAGACTGCCATGTTCCGTCATTTTTCAATTCAGACATAGGAGCGGCAGTTGTCGAATTGGCCATCCATAAGTTGTAATCTTTATCAAAAGCCATTCCGCCTAATTGGCAACTCCCGGGATTACCAGATGCAGTTTGCAGGGAACTGTTTTTTTCATTGTAATAATTTTTAATCCCAACCCCTTTTTCAAATTCAAGCACCCCTGCTCCTCTGGATCCTAAGAAAACATGGTTGCTGTTTCGGGGATCAATGGCAAGTGACATGAAATCCAAAAGTGAATCCATGCTGACAATCGGGCTGGTAAGATTTGTTTTATCGTATGTAGTCCATTTATCATCCACAAAAGTTGAGAAGCCATCATAAGAATTATTGTTGTCCCATTTAATTCCTGTTGCAGAATGACCCACCCACAATTGGTTGTTCAGTATTTGCATGCCTGCTGAAAGCTTTGAATGCGGACCATCAGGAATAAAAAATTCATAGGAAGTGTTACTGTTTACTTTAAAAAGGCCTTTGGACCCATCTGCTATCCATAGGGTATTAGAGTTATCCAATATTGCATCACTCATCGTATTGAAAGCCGGCTGACTGAAGGTGGAAGTTACTACCAGTTCGCTATTTTCGTATTTGCAAATTTTAATTTCAGAACTGCCGGCTAAAATCAGCTGATCATTGCAAACCTGGATCGTATGAAGGTCAGAAGCTCCGATAAATGTATTGGTCAATACTCCGTTATCATAAGCAATAAGTGAGGAATAGGGTGTTTGACTATAAACTACGTATAATATATTATGGTACCAGGCTATCAGGCCATACACTGTGGGAGGGGTAGAAATAACAGGATTCAGGAGCTTAGTCCAGTTTCCGAAGTAATTTGGATTAGGGTTAAAAATATTTATACTGAAAATTCCTGAGTCAGAAGCTGCATACAAATTGTTGCCATCAGAGGTAAGATCATAAATAGTATTTATACTTCCGGATATCGAAAGAAAATAAGAGTCTTTGATTTCTTTTTTGTCGAGATTCAGTACCACTATTCCAAATCCGCAGGAGAGATAAGCATAATTGTCAAAAAATAATATATGATTAATTCGCTTGGAACCGGTAATGCTTTTCCTTTTTATATCGGAAATATTATACACTTTATTACCCTGAAAAAGGTCGAGGTTTCCATTTTCATAACCGATCAGGAGGATATCTTTTTGAGGATAGTACTTTAAGGCTGACAGTTGAATATCCGACAAACCATTCACCTTGGTCATTGTTTCAAAACTGTTATCCGTTTTACTATAAATGAAAAGCCCGTCTTCGACACCGCAATAAATTTTGCTGTCAGATTGGCTGAGCAGCCTGGTCTTATTAAACGGAAGATGTACTCTCCATTGTCCAATGGCAGTATTTTGTGCCCTGGCTGAGGCAAAAACAGAAATAACAAAAAGTATTGTAATGGTCTTGGCTTTAATCATACCGGATTATTCTAAAGGTTGCAAAAACAATCTAAATAACTTAAAAAAACCTGATTTATTATCTAAATAAAGATAAGCAAAAATATTCAAATAATTATTACAGGGCATTTGGATGAGCGCTCAGCTTAATACTTCCGGGTTTTTTCGTTTCGCTACAAGTAAAGCAAGGCACAAAAGCAATGAAACCACTGTAATAATCAAGCCGGCAGAAACAGATTTGTTTTCAAAAGAATATTCAATACGGTGATTTCCTGAAGGCAATAAAATTGTTATGAACATATAATCTGATGTGAAATGACGAACCTTTTGACCATCAATTGAAACGCTCCAGCCTGGATAATCGTGCTGCATTAAAGTCAGAAATTGTTGCGAAGAAGTGTGTGTGGTAATTTTAATTTTATCCGGTTTAAATAGAATTATGGCTGCCGCATCACCGGTATCGGATTTCATACTGCCAACCGTCAGTTCATTTTTCAATTTTTCCTCAAAAAAAAGATGATTGTTTTTTGATTCAAGAACAGTTGCTTCACGGATTGTGTCTGAAAAAAAAGAAAACGAATCCGAAAAAAAAGCAATATTATTTTTCAGTACCGGGTTATAAACCTGCGGTTGACTGTTTAAATGTTGAAAACCCTTTAGATGAAACGGGTTGTAGCCATCAAACTGCGGCCGCTTATAAAAAATGCCGAGATTTTTCCAGAAAGGCATAAAACTTCCGGATGAGTCTGAAAACATATATGCGGGTTTGTTTTCAGGAAGCGGGAAATTTCCGGGCAATTTTGAAAAATTTCTTTTAATTTTTGAAGATTTAATATCACTTGTAACCGTTACAGGGACGTTAAGTTGCGCACAGATGAGAATGTCTGCTGCAGCAATCCAGAATAAATATTTATAATTTTTTTTAAAATCATTTTTAAGAACAAAAATAAAAATGACCGTCAGCGGGAAAATAAGTGCAGATTGCAATAGGGCGCTTTCCCAAAAATTTAACCCGTTTATAAACGAATTCAGGGAGTATCCCCAAAAAAACTGCAGATTAAAAAGAGGGTCTTTTACCACTGCCGCAATTCCCATCAATAAATAGAATATCAGGAAAGAAATGAGAATGATCCTGAAATATTTAACTTTATTTTTTTGTCCGGCAAGAAATTTTAAAGAATATGCAGCACAAATAATGAAGCAGATAATGGTAAAAAGCCGAAAGATGGCCGGAAACCTGAACAGGTCCATCAGGGGAACAAAATCATATAAAAATTTCCTGACAGGTGTATAGGCTCCGAAAGAAGCGAGCATAAAAAATATTCCGGCCGCAAGAACTATTTTTTCTTTTTTTCCTTTTTTCCTGAAAAAAGTGAAAAGGAATGCAGCAAAGCAGATGGTTCCAAAATTAAGATTGCTCATTGAAATATCACTATTTACAAATACGCGGTCTGTCGCTGTTACTAATGAAAGAAGGCAGGAAATCAATGATTGCGGTGCAAAGGGCGCCTGGTTTATTATTTCGATCGGGAGTCGTTGACTTCTTGTAAAATATTGAAAACCTATAAGCAGAGAAAACAGCAACCCGGAACTTAAAAACAGCACAAGAAAAAGAAAAAGGAAATTATTCAGTATAAATCTTTTCAGCTTCACAACATCTTTCTTTGAAAAAAGAATAATTGCATGAATAATAAATATTACAAGCAATGAGTAGGAGAGGATGATTGTAAAAGCGGGATATCCCCCGGTCATTAAAAGAAAAAAACACAAAGAAGTTCTTACAATGTCCTTCCATAAATTATTTTGAAGCATGCTCGCATAATAAAAAAGAATGAAAGGAATCCATGCACCGCTTACGATATAGGTGAGATGCTGGGCATTACCGATAAAAAAACCCGACAGCATGTAACAACAGCCGGCCAGGACGGCTATTTCAACATTATGAATTAAATATTTTACCAGTAAAAACATTCCTATTCCGCCAAGAATGACATGCAAGGCAAAATCGAACTGGTTACCATAAATATCATAGCCATGAACAAAGCTGATGATCCAGACAACCGGATACCAGACCCCGCTTTGCGGATCAGCGTGAATCGGATATCCCCAATGTTGATACGGATTCCATTGCGGAAAAATTCCATTTCGTAAACATTCGCTCACAAAATACCGCCACGGAAAATACTGGTCCATCATATCCCACTTTAAAATATTGTGCATGAAAGCAACCTGCCAGTAACCTGCAAGTCCCACAGCAATAATTATAATATAAGGACGATATGTATTAAAAAAATTCTTCACCGGCTGCATTTAATAAAAGTGTGGTAAAAATAGATGTATCCAAATAAACTATCACAGGGATATAAAATTTAAATTTTACTTTTGCCCGTTAATGAAATGTTTTTTATGAGTAAGGAGAAAATATTGGTTTTGGGTTCGGGCGGTCAGATCGGTACTGAATTGATCGCTGAGCTACGAAAATTATTTGGTGCCGAAAATGTAATCTCATCCGATATAAAAAGGAGCCCAAATGAAAACGGGCCTTTTGAAATTATTGATGTGCTGGATTTTAATGCCATTCATAAGGTGGTTAACAGATTTAACGTTACAGAAGTATACCTGCTTGCAGCCCTGCTTTCTGCAACTGCGGAGCAGAAGCCAAAGCTCGGCTGGAAACTGAATATGGAAGGGTTATTTAATGTGCTCGACATTGCCGTGGAAAAAAATTTAAAAGTGTTCTGGCCAAGCTCTATTGCCGCATTTGGCCCCACAACTCCAAAACAAAATACACCGCAAATCACCATTATGGAACCGAGCACAGTTTATGGAATCAGCAAGCAGGCGGGAGAACGCTGGTGCGAATATTATTTTCATAAATACGGGTTGGATGTAAGAAGCATCCGCTACCCGGGACTGATCAGCTACCTTGCTGCCCCCGGTGGCGGAACGACTGATTATGCTGTGAACATTTTTCACGAAGCCATTGACAAAAACAGTTATGAATGTTTTTTGAAAGCTGACACCACCTTGCCCATGATGTATATGCCCGATGCGATTCGCGGAACAATTGAGCTGATGAATGCGCCTGCCGAAAAAATAAAAATACGCTCAGGCTATAACATGAGCGCTTTCAGTTTTTCTCCCGGTGAGCTTGCAAATGAAATAAAAAAACATCTGCCTGGTTTTGAAATTACTTATCATCCTGATTATCGCCAGGCTATTGCCGATACGTGGCCTCAAAGCATTGATGATGCAACAGCCCGTGAACACTGGAAATGGAAGCCTGCTTATGATTTGAAAAGCATGACCAAAGAAATGCTCATGCAGATCGGTCAAATGAAAAATAAACCGGTATCTGTTTAAAAAATAATCTTGCAGAGGCGCTGAGTTCGCTGAGAAAGAATGATAGAAAATGAAATAACAGGAAAAGTAATTATTGTAAACAATTTTTAACTCTGCGTTCTCTGCGCTTCCGCGAGACAGGAAAAGTAAGCATGCAAAACAAATTATCTCTTTATAACACCCTCTCCCGTCAGAAAGAACTTTTTGAACCGCTCAACCCGCCTTTTGTCGGCATGTATGTTTGCGGCCCTACCGTTTACAGTGATGTGCATTTAGGAAATTGCCGCACATTCGTTTCATTCGATTTAATCTACCGGTACCTGCTGCATTTAGGCTTTAAAGTCCGGTATGTGAGAAATATCACCGATGCGGGCCACCTCGAAGGAGATATGGATGAAGGTGACGATAAGTTTGCAAAAAAAGCAAAGCTGGAGCAGGTGGAGCCCATGGAAATTGTTCAGAAATACACGCTCGGTTTTCACGGGGTGATGCGGAAATTCAATACGCTTCCTCCGAGCATTGAGCCCACTGCAACGGGTCACATCATTGAGCAGATTGAAATGATAAAAATAATTATTGACAATGGTTATGCTTATGTAGTGGATGGAACGGTTTATTTTGATGTGGAAAAATACAGCAAAGAATTCAACTACGGCCAGCTGACCAATCGCCTGCTTGAAGATTTAATTGCAAACACGCGTGAGTTGGGCGGGCAGGATGAAAAAAAAGGGCGGTTGGATTTTGCATTGTGGATCAAAGCAAAGCCGGAGCACCTCATGCGTTGGGTATCCCCTTGGGGAGTTGGTTTTCCGGGATGGCATATTGAATGTTCTGCCATGAGCTCTAAATATCTCGGGCAAACGTTCGATATTCATGGCGGAGGAATGGACCTTGCCGCCACGCATCATACCAATGAAATTGCGCAATCGCAGGCATGCAATCACACACAGCCTGCAAAAATCTGGATGCATACAAACATGCTCACCGTTAAAGGAACGCGCATGTCCAAATCAGCCGGAAACGGCTTTACACCCGAAGAGCTTTTCACAGGAAATCACACGGTGCTCGATAAAGGATATGCACCTATGGCTGTAAAGTTCTTTATGCTCCAGGCTCATTACCGTAGTACGTTAGATTTTTCCAATGAAGCTTTGCAGGCAGCAGAAAAGGGATTGGCAAAATTGATGAACAGTTATAAGACATTGAAAAAGCTGAAACCCTCTTCCGTTTCAACTGTTGATATTAAATCCATTCAAAAGAATTGCTATGATGCCATGAACGATGACCTCAATACAGCCATGGTAATTGCACAATTATTTGAAGCCATCCGCATCATTAACTCTGCTGATGCCGGAACAGAGAAAGTAACGGCAGAAGATATTGCATTGCTCAATACGCTTTACAAAGATTTTGTTTTTGATATTCTCGGGCTCAGTCATGAAAAAGAATCCGATGAATCCGATACAGATGGATTAATGCAATTGATCCTGTCCATCCGGGCGGATGTAAAAACAAAAAAAGATTTTGCAACCTCAGATAAAATCCGGGATGAGCTGACGAAATTAAATTTTGTTATTAAAGATGGAAAAGATGGCGCAACGTGGAGTAAAGGATGAAAATCGTTTCTGGTCTCCGGTTTAAAGTTTCTGGTTAAAGGAAGTTATGGTTAATAAAAAATTTTTACCTGCTGTTTTTGTTACTGTTGCATTTTTCTCATCATGTACAAACCCAAAATCCGGGCAACCGGAAACCAAAAACCAAAAACCGGAAACCCTGAAGCTTTCTGCTCCTGCATTCAATGCCGACTCTGCATACCGCTTCACAAAAGAACAGGTGGACTTTGGTCCGCGCGTGCCGGGAACTAAAGCGCATGAACAATGTGCAAAGTACCTTGAGCAGAAATTAAAGTCTTACGGGCTGGAGGTTATTGTACAGAAAGATGCGGTGGAAACCTATGATGGTAAAAAACATGCTATGAGCAACTTCATTGGTCAATACAATGTTACCCGCAACAAGCGCATTTTATTATGCGGGCATTGGGACACCCGCCCCTTTGCCGACAGGGATTCCGTTGACAAAGACAAGCCTTTTGATGGCGCCAATGACGGAGCCAGCTGCGTGGCTGTGCTGCTCGAAACCGCCCGCCAGCTCTCCATTTCAAAACCTGACATTGGAATTGACATAGTTTTTTTTGATATGGAAGATTATGGCGATCAGAGCGGAAATAATCCTGACTCCTGGTGTCTTGGTTCGCAATATTGGGCAAGGCATCTTCACAAGCCCGATTATTTTGCACAATTCGGGATTTTGCTCGATATGGTGGGCGGAAAAAATCCTGTGTTTCCGAAAGAAGGATCTTCTGTTAAATATGCCTCATCAATCGTTAACAAAGTATGGAGTATTGCTGCACAATCAGGCTACAGACAATATTTTATTGACGCTGTTACTCCTGAAACCACCGATGATCATGTATATGTTAACCAGCTCGCAAACATCCCCTGCATTGATATTGTAAGCTACGATATTCAAAAAATGGAATACATGCCCTGCCACCACAGGCATTGCGACAACATGGAGATTATTGATCCCTCAACTCTGAAAATGGTCGGCCAGGTAGTGCTCGAAGTGGTGTTTGCCGAAGCCAATGCTGCACAATAAAAAGATCAAAATTTTATTCTTTTTTGGTTTTTGATTTTTTAGGAGGCTTACAGGTTTTACAAAAATCAGGCAACTCATTTAGTTCATATAAAACCTGGGCATGAAGGACCTGAAGTTTGGTTTCATCCTGACCGAGTTGTGTTTCATCAGCTGCCTTTGAATGTCGTTGCGTAAATTCCTTATTGATATCATCATAAATAGGTTTAAAAAAACCGGCACTTGAGAACGCGCCCTTATTTTCGTAAAGCGCCTTTCTGAATTTGCGCGCATACAATTCACTCAGGTCAAAATCAAACTGTGAAAACTTTAATAAACATTCGGCCATTTTTTCGTCACTTGCGATCAGCGAAGAAGCATCACGCGCAAATGTGCAGCTCACTTTTGAATTAAAATTTTTTGTAAACATAAATTCATAATTACTCATGCTGAAAGAGAATTGAATTCCCATAGCAGAATTGAGGCTGTTTACGTTTCCACCGATTTTAGATGCCTCTGATTTAAAATCCGACAGCTTAAGAGCATAACTTGAGTCCCACTCTATAATATTTTGGGCAACTGTATGTTGCAAAACAGAAACCAGCCAAAACAATAATAGGTTTAGTTTTTTCATTTATTCAATGATTAATTTTTTATTTTCCCAACTCATTCCATCACCCACCCTCACCACATGCATCCCTTTTGCAAGAAACGAAACATCCATCGTTGCGTAGCTCCCCCTCCCCTCCGGGGAGGGCCGGGGTGGGGCCTGAACTGTAACCTTGCCTTCCGGCAAAGTAATAATTCTCCCCTGATGCACTTTGAATAACTGAGTTATAACTTCCGGCTGTGCTATATGTCCGCTGAAATTCCTGAGTTTGCGAATAACCATCACAAAAACCCGGCACACAAACAAAAATCAAAACAATCTTCTTCACCATATTAATCAAGTGAATTATAGTTCAGACAATTTCCTACATCGAAAGTACTCCTTATTAATATAACAACCAAACCATCTTATATATATAACCACTGTCATTATATTTTATATAACCATCATTGAACAGTTGATGCCTGTCTTTAAATAAAAAATACCCGTCAAGGCATTTTTTAATGTCTGCCTTTGAAAAAATAAAGCCTGTCTTTACATTTTTCATGTCATTCCCGCTCGGCAGGAAACTCCGCAGCCACAGAACACATAAAAAATATTCCTTTACGCGGCACCTTTTCAAAAATATTTCTGAGAAATCGGGAGCGTTTTTTTTAAACTCTTTACCCTGTACTCATCAAAATGGATGATTTTGCAGGCTGTCATGCCGCAATGCCGGATGTTATATTTACTTTTGGTTACACCTGAATACTACTGCCATGAAAAAGGCCATTTTTACTATATGCTTAATTGCATGCATGCAAAATGTTTTTGCCGGTGACCATTGGAGTATTTCTTATATAAATCACACCCAGAATATTTCCGGGCAGAGTAGTGGCGGAACTATTATCGATGTTTATGCGAATATCGGGGACTCCGTCTCATTGATTACGTTGTGTAACGGTGCAATATGGGCTTCGAGTGAATGGTGGTTTCGGTCATGCGACTTTTGCCCGTTGGATTCGGTGCCGGGTGGTACGTCCGCTAACCCCCTGGACCTGGTTATTACACAACATGGCAGTTATATTACATTAACCGGAACCGGGAACTCATTTTATATTATTCCGCCTGCTCCGCCTGGCATTCCTGAAATTACTACCGGGAAAAAAAATGGATTGTGCAATCACTCCGATGTTTTATATTATACACCGCCAGGTTACACGCATACAATTCCTGCAATGACTTATACCTGGACCGTCCCGCCAGCGGCTACTATTATCTCCGGGCAGGGAACTAACGGCATCAGGGTTAATTATCCGAATACACCATTTTCCGGCCAGGTTAGTGTAACAGCAAATAATATTTTTGGCTCCAGTCCGCCCCGCGTTATAAATGTAAATTCAAACCCGGCTGCTCCTGCGGCCATTTCAGGTCCTGCAACGGTTTGTTCAGGGAGCACCGGCAATGCGTATTCAATCCCTTCTGTTTCTTCCGCAGTAAGTTATAAATGGGTGGGGCCGCCCGGCTGTCATATATCGGATGGTACAACTACTTCAACCTCCAATTGGCTTACTACAACCTCCACTTCCGTTACCGTCAGCTATGGAACAGTCACTCCGACTTCCGTTCTCAAAGTAAAAGTTAATAATAATTGCGGCTTCAGCGATTTCAGAAAATTAACATTGATACCCTGCGGGCCAAGAGAAGAGTCCGCTTCCGCTGATGCAGAACCCGGACATGCTATTGATTTTCTCGATGTATTTCCTTCACCAGTCCAAACTTCCGTCACCGTTAATTTTAAATTGACAAAACCGGGGGATGTCGAAATTTCTCTTCTTGATATAAATGGAAGGCTATTGAAAACTGATATATATATAAACGTGTCAGGAGAATTCATAAAAAATGAAAACACCGAAGCGCTTTCAAAAGGAATTTATTTTGTCAGAATAAAAGCAGGAGATGAAGTGGTGCAGAAGAAATTTGTGAAAATATAGTTGTACCGGAATTTAGTCTTCCCCGATGACAATTTTTATTCAATTAAAAGGTTATCTTTGATATAACCTAAAAAACAAAAACATGAAAAAGATAATTTTTACAATCTGTTTAATTGGATTGATGCAAAATGTTTTTTCAAAAGAGTATCCTTACAGTCACTATTATAACACTACACAAGGAGATACCGGTGGCGGAATTTGGGAGCAAAATGTTAACCTGACCGCTGATGTTGGTGATACGATTGTTTTTCAAGCCTACATAGGTTTTCATAACATGAATTTTTACGAATACCCTAATCGCTGGAAATTTAATGGCGTTCCTATTCCGAGTACTCAAGGGGACGAATTTTTTACTGCAATTATTAATCAACCCGGAATATATTGTGCTAAATTTTCAGATGTTTCATATAATATTTATTTTCATATATCCACCCTTACCGGTATACAAACATTTAATAATATTAATTTCCTGAACGTATTTCCGACTTCCGTCACCTCCTCCCTCACCATTCAGCTAAATTCAATAAAGCCAAACGATGTTGAAATTTCTTTTTTTGATATGAACGCGAAACAACTGAAAACCGATTTTTACAAAAACATTTCAGGTGAATTCATAAAAAATGAAAACCTCGAAGCCCTTTCAAAAGGAATTTATTTTGTCAGAATAAAGGCAGGAGATGAAACTGTGCAAAAGAAGTTTGTGAAAATGTAGCTGAAGGTTTAAGATTTCCGGTTCATACGCCCGTCAGCAAACCCGAAACTAAAAACCAGAAACCAGAAACCTTTTCTCTACCTTTGCACTCCAAAACCAAATTTTCATGAAAAAATCTTTACTGCTTCTGCTTGCCATTCTATGCTCTTATTCATCGTTTGCCAGTCATGGCATGGGTGGCGAAATCACCTGGGCCTGTGATGGTCTCGGAAATTATATTTTTACTGTAAAATTTTACCGTGATTGTAATGGTATTCCGGGACCAGCCTCCATAACACTCTCCACCAATGTACCGGGCGTTCCCACTATTGACTGTCCGCTTTTATCACAAACTGACATCAGCCCTGACGGAGCGAATGGAACAGGTAATTCGGATTGTGTAAATTGTCCTCCTGTTGGTGTGGGAGGAAATGGAGCCGTAGAAGAATTCGTTTTTCAATCAGCCCCAACCGTTTTACCAGGCACACCTCCTGCTGCAGGCTGGTTTTTTAATTGGGGAACCTGTTGCCGAAGCAATGCGCTAAACAACCTCCCATCTCCAAGCAGTTTAGGATTTGGTTTAAGGGCCAAGATGTATCCATATCCCGGATTCATTGCTGACCAGTGCCATGATAATTCTCCGTATTTTGCTGAAAAGCCAAGCACCATTATTTGCACTGGATATGTTTTCACCTACAATCATAATGCTGTGGATGTTGAATTGGATTCCGTGGTTTATTCATGGGATAATCCTATAGAAGATCCGGCTACAACGCCCTATCCGTGGACTCCCAATATACCCTGGCAGGCCCCGTACAGCATGAATAACCAATTGCCCGGAACTCCGACATTAAATATTCACAGCGGTGAATTAACTTATAATCCGGCAACAGGCGGATATTTCGCAACGGTTATAAAAGCAACCGCATATAAATGCGGAGTGGTCGCTGCAGAAATCTGGAGGGAAATTAATGTGATCCTGATAAGCGGATGTACTATTCCGGTTACTGGTAATCCACTTAACTATCCTCCTAATGTTCAACCTCCATTTACAGATTCACTGGGTGTTCCCCGTTACGACACCACAGTTTATGCCGGTGATACGGTAAATTTCAATTTTATTGCCAGCGATTTTGATATTTATCCTCCTGCAAATTTGCAGACAGTAACGTTAAATGCCTCAGGATTGGAATACGGGGCAGGATTTACAAGTACCACCACCGGATGTATCATTGCTCCGTGCGCAACATTAAGCCCTGCTCCGCCAGTCAGCACAATGGCCTTTGCAAACACTGTGTTCAATTGGACAACAACCACTGCCCACCTTGGAATAGGTCTGGGATGTGTTTACTTTGGCAACAGGTATTATTTCATAGTGAAAGCGCAGGATAATTACTGCCCTGCAAATGCCATATCCAATGCAACAATTGCCATAACTGTTTTACCCAATACCCCTGCCCCGTTAGTTACATGGGGCAATGGCGAGCTTACCTGCTTAACCACCGGAAATTATTCTTATCAATGGTTTCTTAACCGTTATGCAATAGGGGGCGCTACGAGTCAATCTTATACACCGCTCACCAATGGCTTTTACCAGGTGCTTGCAATGCATAATGTAACGGGTGATGGAAATTATTCCGAAGGGATCATACTTACAAATGTGGGAATGGAAGTTATACAAAGCATCAGTAACCTGGTAATTTATCCCAATCCTTCCCGCAATGGAATATTTCAATTAAGTTTCGCTTCTGCAAAAGAAGAAAACATTGTAATCAGCATCAAAGACATTCCCGGAAAATCATTGACGGAAAAATCACTTCATAATTTTACAGGAAAATATTCAGAAGAAATAAACCTCTCCTCTTTTTCAAAAGGTATTTACACTGTTGAAATAAAAACCGCTGAAGGAACGATTAATAAAAAGCTGATCCTGCTTTAGATTTTTTGTTCAATACTCAATCACCTGCTGCTCCATCATCTCCGGCAGCTCACGGTATTCATATTGCTGGGTGCGCAATTGAGGTTCAAAACCCGCTTCGCGGATCGCCTCCTGTATTCCGTCTGACGTAAAGCGGTGTGGTGCTCCTGCTGCGCTCACCACATTTTCTTCGATCATTATGCTTCCGAAATCATTCGCCCCGGCATGTAAGCACATTTGTGCAGCCGCCTTACCGACCGTCAGCCATGATGCCTGAATGTTTTTAATATTCGGAAGCATAATGCGGCTCATGGCAATCATACGGATATATTCATCGGCAGTAACGTGGTTGTGAACTCCCTTAATTTGTGCAAGAATGGTATCCGCATCCTGGAAGGTCCACGGAATAAAGGCAATAAACCCTTTTGCATCATCCGGCTTTTCGCTCTGCACTTCCCGAATCCAGACCAAATGCTCAAACCGTTCTTCAATCGTTTCCACATGCCCGAACATCATCGTGGCTGATGTGGTAATATGTAATTGATGAGCAGCGCGCATAATATCCAGCCATTCTTTACCACCGCATTTCCCTTTTGAGATCATCCTGCGCACACGGTCATTAAGGATTTCAGCGCCTGCACCAGGCAGAGAATCCAGCCCGGCCGCTTTCAATTCTTTAAGCACTTCCGTATGCGTCATCTTTTCAAGCTTGCAGATGTGTGCCACCTCAGGCGGGCCTAATGAATGCAATTTCAAATTCGGATATAAAGCTTTCAGCTGCCTGAATAAATCAGTATAAAATTTTAAGCCCAACTCAGGATGATGTCCTCCCTGCAGCAGCAATTGATCTCCGCCATAACGGAATGTTTCTTCTATTTTTTGCTTGTACTGATCTATTGTCGTAATGTATGATTCAGGATGGCCGGGAATGCGGTAGAAATTGCAGAATTTGCAATTGGCAATGCACACATTGGTCGTATTCACATTCCGGTCAATGATCCACGTTACTTTATTGTCGGGTCTTTGAATTTTTCTCAACTCATTTGCCGCAAAAGTAAGCTCACTTGTCGCAGCATTGCGAAACAGGAACACTCCTTCCTCTTTTGAAAGAAATTCTCCATTGGGGTCCTTACGGACGAACTGCAATGCTTTATTTAACAATGAATCTATAGTCATTTACCGCAAACATTGAACTTTGAATCCGCCTGAAGCGGAATCCTTGAACTTTTTTAGTAATTTCAGCCCCTCAAAATTAGCACATAATAATGAACACAACCATCAGCAGGGCGAAAAGTGCGGGCGAGCATGATCATCTTGTTATTTTCACAAGAGATATCCGCAAATTCAACACCTCCCTTTTTACAACTGTTGAAAAAGATTATATAAAAAAAGAGTTTGAGAATGATGCAAAGCTGGTAGTGGTAAATCAATACAAACGTACGGTGGTGGTGCAGGTCATTGAAAAATCCCCTGGTAAAAATATAGTGCTCGAAAAATGCCGCAAGGCGGGCGATAAAATTGCAGCTGTTATAAACAGGAGAAAAGCAAAAAGTGTTACCCTGTTGGATGATCAGTTAACAGATGAGTTGCTGGCTGTGGCTGAAGGGATGTGCCTGGGCAATTACCAGTTTCTCAAATATAAAAAGGATAAGGAGAAAGATAAAAATACGCTGGCTGAAATAAAAATCGTAAGCAAAAAAATTTCTGATAAAGATATTGCTTCACTGAATGTAATTTGTGAAGCTACCTGCATTGCCCGTAATTTGGTGAATGAACCCCAGTCATATTTAACAGCCACACAGCTTGCAAAGGAATTTCAATCGCTTGGAAAAGAAGCCGGTTTTAATGTGGAAATCTTTAATAAGTCAAAAATACAATCTATGAAAATGGGCGGCTTGCTTGCCGTAAACCAGGGCAGCATTGAACCGCCAACATTTACTGTGATGGAATATAAGCCGGCAAGGCCGGTAAATAAAAAGCCTTATGTTTTGGTCGGAAAAGGTGTGGTGTATGATACAGGCGGGCTCAGTCTTAAACCCACACTGAACTCAATGGATTATATGAAATGCGACATGGCAGGAGGAGCAGTTGTTGGAACAACATTATATGCCCTGGCCAAAGCAAAACTTCCCGTTCATGTTGTCGGGTTAGTGCCTGCAACTGACAACCGCCCCGATGGCGCTGCTTATACACCCGGAGACGTTATAACCATGTACAGCGGATTAACCGTAGAAGTTCTCAATACCGATGCAGAAGGAAGAATGATCCTTGCTGACGCATTGCATTATGCGAAACAATACGAACCTGAGTTGGTCTGCGAATTCTCCACATTAACCGGGGCAGCGTCAGTTGCTATCGGCCATTATGGAATAGTAAGCATGGGCAATGCAGATTCACGCACTAAAAAGGAATTGAATGACAGCGCTAATCATGTTTTTGAACGGCTTGTTGAATTTCCATTCTGGGAAGAGTATGATGAACTGATAAAATCTGATATTGCCGATATGAAAAATGTGGGAGGCCCGGCTGCGGGGGCAATAACGGCCGGACGATTCCTCAATAAGTTTGTTGATTACCCATATATGCATTTTGATATTGCAGGGCCTGCTTTTGTAAAAGTAAGTGATAGTTACAGGGGGAAAAACGGAACAGGCATTGGCGTCCGGTTTATGTTTGATTTTCTGAAAAAACGGGCGGTAAAATAACATCTGAGAATCATAAGAATATTTTTTAATGTCACAGGAAAGTGAAGTAAAAATCAAAGTTGGAATTACCATTGGCGACCCAAATGGGATTGGAATGGAAGTGATCCTGAAAACATTTTTGGATCCCGTTATGCTGCAGGTTTGCACTCCAATCATATATGGCTCATCAAAAGTATTATCCTATCATCGAAAAACCCTCGGTATAAATGAATTTAACTATAGTACGATACGGTATCTGAGTGAAATAAATTCTAAAAAAGTAAATCTTATTAATTGCTGGGAGGAAGATGTAAAAATTGACATTGGCAAACCTTCCAGTACAGGAGGAAAGTATGCTTTCAAATCGCTCGAAGCTGCCTGCAAGGATTTAGCTGAGAAAAAAATTGACGTGCTCGTTACTGCACCCATTGACAAGAAAACCATCCAGCAGGAAGGATTTAATTTTCCGGGGCATACCGAATACCTTGCCAAATATTTTAATTCGAATAATTACCTGATGATGATGGTAAACAATTCCCTTCGGGTATCTTTTGTAACCGGGCATATTCCTTTGCAAAACGTAGCAAAAGAAATTACAGCTGAAAAAATAATTGCAAAGATTGGAATCATGAACCAGTCTTTAAAGCGTGATTTCGGAATAAGAAAACCCAGGATAGCAGTGCTTTCTTTAAACCCGCATGCCGGAGACAATGGATTGATAGGAAAGGAAGAAGAGGAAATAATAAAGCCTGCAGTTAAAAAAGCTTTTGATGATGGAATGGTTGTCATGGGGCCTTATTCAGCAGATGGTTTTTTTGGATCCTCAGCATATAAAAAATTCGATGGGATTTTATCCATGTATCACGACCAGGGTTTGGTGCCTTTTAAAGCATTGGCATTTAATTCAGGAGTAAATTATACTGCCGGGCTGCCGGTAGTCCGCACTTCTCCTGATCATGGTGTGGGATATGACATAGCAGGAAAAAATATTGCTTCCGAAGCCTCTTTTCGCGAAGCTATATATGAAGCCTGTGATGTTTTTAATAAGAGGATTGAATACGATAATACAAATGCAAACCCGCTCAAATTTTCAAAATTGGGCTCTGACAGGTAAAATTATCCTGTTATTTTCATCTTGATTTCTGCTCTCCAGTGGCATGTTTTTTTTTCAAAAAAGAATAGGAATTTATTGCTCGTTTGTTTTTAGATATCTTAATAATTATAGGTAAACGTTCCATTAATTATGGTAAACGTGAATTTTTTTATGGCAAAAAATTTTTTTAAAGAAATATAATGCCATATCTTTGATGCATTAAAACCAGCTTTTCGATTTATTGTTTTGACCGATTTTTATAAAAAATAACCAATGAAAAAGAGAAGATACACCTTCCCGGCCTCTGAGCATTCAGAAAAAAACTCAAATCACCACAACCAAAAACTTTTTATTGTCACTTCTGATACCTGGTTTTACGCTGTTGCATTGATTATTTTATTACTGATCTCTTTTATGAGTAAATCTCAAACCTCTTCAAGATTATTAAATCAGAATAAAAGCAAAAAATTCTCTACAAATAACTTCCAAATAATTGATCAAAAGAATTTAAAGGTCTTTTTGGGTTAGGTTAGTAAGAGCTTCTGAATTTTTCGGAAGCTCTTTTTAATCTTTATCTCAAAAAATATTGTATCACAAAGAGGAAAAAAACACCTCCCGTTCATGGCATAAGTTTTTCATAACCAAAGTAATTAGATAAGAACCAATTGATTTAACATAAAAAAACCGATTATGAATAAAAAATACATTTTAAATCAGGCAGCTGAACAAGCAGAAAAAAACTCTGATTCATTCCAATCAAATTCCTTAATGCAGATGTGGATGCTCCCTATTTTCTTTCTCGTCTTATTATTTATTTCTTTTAATGCCAACAGCCAGTCATATCCCGCTTCATTCAGCCAGGTGCTGATAACAAACGGCATTTCCAGTCCCACAAATTTTGAATTTGCCCCGGATGGGAGAATTTTTGTTGCACAGCAAAACGGGCAGCTCCGGGTTATAAAAAATGGAGCATTGCTTGCAAAGCCCTTTATATCACTATCCGTACATTCAAGTGGTGAAAGAGGATTACTTGGCATCGCTTTCGATCCTGCATTTAACTCTAATCATTACATCTACCTGTATTATACAGTTTCAGGTGGTGCAAACAACAGGTTAAGCCGCTTTACAGCCAGCGGTGACACAGTGGTACCGGGCAGTGAAGTGCAAGTGCTTAATTTTGATCCTCTCAGCACTGCTACAAATCATAATGGCGGAACCATTCATTTCGGGCCGGATGGAAAACTCTATGTTGCCATTGGCGATAATGCCAATAACAATAATTCACAAAGCTTAAATACGTATCATGGAAAATTGCTGAGAATAAATTCCAATGGAAGCGTTCCATCTGGCAATCCTTTCACAACAGGCAGCGCTCAGCAAATGAGAATCTGGAGCTACGGGCTGAGGAATCCATTTACCTTTTGCTTTCAGCCCGGAACAGGAAAAACATTTGTCAATGATGTGGGCGAATTAACGTATGAAGAAATCAATGATGCTACTGCTGGCGGATTGAATTTCGGATGGTCAACTGCAGAGGGTCCCAGCGGAATGCCTTCGTTTACAAATCCTGTTTATTATTACGCACATGGTACCGGAACTAATTTAGGGTGTGCAATTACCGGTGGCACTTTTTTTAATCCCTCCTCCACAAATTATCCTTCCACTTATACGGGCAAATATTTCTATGTGGATTATTGCGGCAAATGGATAGACATGCTCACCTATAACGGCAGCAGCTGGACACGTACAGGTTTTGCAACAAATATTCCCGGCCATCCGGTCGCTCTATCGGTCGGGCCTGACGGCAATCTTTATTTCCTTTCCCGTGATAACAGCGCCATTTACAAAATAGTTTATACTACAACCAATACATTTGAACCGCTTGCCGACAGTTATGTGAGGTCTGGTACGTATGCAAATACAAACTATGGAACCTCTACGATGTTGCAGGTAAGAAAATCAGCCAGCACGACAAACAATGATGAGCAGATTTATCTGCGGTTTAGCCTCGCAAATATTGGTACAAGCATAGGTAATGCAAAATTGAGATTATATGGCAATATGAATTTGAGCTCTCCACCTTCGGTAGATGTGACTGTAAGAAATCTGAATAATACCACCTGGCAGGAAAGCTCTTTAACTTATAGTAATAAGCCTGCACCTCAATCTACAGTTTATGGTACCAAAACAATTTCAGGAACCACGGCCCAATACTATGAATGGGATTTGACCTCATTAGTGCAGCTGAGAAAAAATGCAGGTGCAACCTCCATTTCATTGGTGCTCAGATGCAGTGTAAAAGTATCCGGGAATTTTGCCAGGTTTAATTCAAAAGAGTCGGTTTCTAACAAGCCGCAACTGGTAATTACTTCGTCTAACGCAATAGCGCCCCCGGAAATTGACAATCAAAAATTAACTGAAGAAATTTTTGATAATAAATTAAATGATGAGGATTTCAGCATCTATCCAAATCCTGCCGGGGATCAAATAACGCTTAAGGTTGCTTCGGAGTTGGAAAACACTTTGATAAAAATAATTGACTTAAATGGAAAAGTATTTCGCCAGGAATTTGTAAAAACAGGTGATAATATTATCTCGACCGAAAATCTTTCCACCGGAATTTATATTTTAACAATAGAAAGCAAAGAAGGAATTATCAGGAAAAAATTAGAAATTCTTAAATAAGGGTCTTTTTGGGTTAGGTTAGCAAAGAGCTTCTGAAAATTCCGGAAGCTCTTTCTATTTTAAATAAATTATTGAAACAATTTTGCTATCGAATATGCCGCAATAGCTGCTATTACACCGATTCCTGTAGTTTTTAAGGCCCCATTGACGGGCGGCTGCCCGGTAAATTTCGATTTGAAATATCCGAAAGTCAACAGGCATAAAATCGTGATCAGCGATGAATACAATAATCCGTCATGAGGGACATCTGTGAAAAAATAAGCGCTCAGCGGAACTATTCCGCCAACAATATAAGCCACTCCTATATTTAAGGCGCTTTGTGTGGCCCTTTTTTTGTCGGGCTTATCAAGGCCCAATTCATATTTCATCATGAACTCCACCCATTTATCTTCGTCTTTGGCGAGCTCGTCCGCAAGTAATTTTTGGGTGGGAACAGAAAAGCCATATTGTGCAAACACTTCACGCACCTCCTCTTTTTCTTTTTCGTAAAAATGTTTTACTTCATGGTATTCACGTTTTAATTCGGAATCATAGTGTTCAATTTCCGTTCTGCCGGCAAGGTATCCGCCAAGTCCCATAGCTATTGAGCCTGCCGCAATTTCAGCGATGCCGGCTGTTATAACAATTGCATTTGAATCCACTGCTCCGCTTAAACCAGCAGCCAATGCAAACGGAACGGTCAGCCCGTCTGCCATACCGATTACGACATCGCGGATAAGATTTGATTGCTGAAAATGTTGTTCTTCGTGCGAATGATGCGGATGTGAACCGGAATCGTGCATATTAATTATCTTAGACCAAAAATAGATATTTAGTTCAAGGTTCAAAGTTTAAGGTTCAAAGTTTTTTTAGTGCTGAAGTTTCCCATATACCTGGATTACAACTCAACCACACCGGTTGATCCTCTTGTGCTGGAAAAAATGCTGCCTTATTTCAATGATAAATTTGGAAATGCCGCCAGCAAAACCCATTCATTTGGGTGGATAGCTGAAGAAGCGGTGGATCAGGCGAGGGAAAAAGTTGCCGCATTAGTTAATGCAGAAAAAGAAGAAATAGTTTTTACTTCAGGATCAACAGAAGCCATCAACTTTGCACTAAAAGGAGTTTTTGAAAATTATACGGTTAAAGGCAATCATATCATCACAGTAAAAACCGAGCACAAAGCCGTACTCGATACATGCTCCTATCTGGAAACAAAAGGTGCATCGGTAACTTATCTTGATGTTGACCGCGAAGGGATCATTGATTTGAACCAGCTCAGCGATTCAATAACTGAAAAAACTATTTTAGTTTCTGTCATGTTTGCAAATAATGAAACCGGAGTGCTGCAACCTGTTGAAGAAATCGGAAGAATCTGCAAAGAGAAAAAAATATTATTTTTTTGCGATGCAACACAGGCTGCCGGGAAAACAAGAGTGGATGTAAATGAACATCAGATGGACCTGATGTGTATTTCTGCTCACAAACTTTATGGCCCCAAGGGTACAGGAGCGTTATACATCAGGAGAAAAAATCCAAGAGCGAAACCAGCGCCATTGATCCATGGAGGCGGACATGAAAGAGAATTTCGCTCCGGCACGTTGAATGTGCCGGGTATTGCCGGTTTTGGTGAAGCCTGTGCATTAGCGCAGAAAAAAATGTGGGATGATGGTGAGCGAATTTCAAAATTCAGGACTGCACTTGAGCAATCATTGACACAAACGGGGAATAATTTTATCAATGGAAGCATAAGAAATCGTTTGCACAACACTACAAATATTTCATTCAACGGGATTAACAGCGGAACATTTATTAAAAAGCTACCGGATATTGCAGTGGCAACCGGCTCTGCATGCACTTCCGCTATCCCGGAACCTTCACATGTTTTAAAAGCAATGGGACTATCTGATGAGGAAGCCAATTCTTCCATACGTTTCAGCCTGGGAAGATTTACTTCAGAAGAAGAAATTATTTTTGCAATTGAACAAATAAAAAAGATAAGCCACTGATTGCACTAATTATCACCAATTAATTAGTGTAAATTCGTGTAATTAGTGGCAAAATAAAAACTATGAGTAAAGAAAAAAAATTATTTCTGCTCGATGCAATGGCACTTATCTACCGTGCTTATTTTGCATTCAGCAACAATCATCGCATTAATTCAAAAGGACAAAATACTTCCGCCATCTTTGGTTTTGCAACAACACTGCTTGAAGTATTAAAGAAACAACAGCCTACTCACATTGCAGTAGTCTTTGACACTGAAGCCCCGACTTCACGCCACGAAGAATTTTCAGATTACAAAGCCAACCGCCAGGAAATTCCGGAGGATCTTGCGATGGCAATTCCGTATGTCATAAAACTTGTTGAAGCATTTAACATCCCCGTTATTTCATCTGACGGCTATGAGGCTGATGACATCATCGGAACATTTGCAAAGCAGGCGGAGAAAAAAGGTTTTGATACGTACATGATGACTCCCGATAAGGATTACGGGCAGCTTGTGGATGAGCACACTTTTATTTTTAAACCGCCTCGCGGAGGAGGAAATGCAGAAGTGCTGGGTGTTGCTGAAGTTTGCAAACGCTGGGATATTGAACGGGTGAACCAGGTAATTGATATTCTCGGGTTGATGGGCGACAGCGTTGATAATATTCCGGGCGTTCCCGGTGTCGGAGAAAAAACTGCCATTGCATTGGTGAAACAGTTTGGCAGCATGGAAAATCTTTACAAAAATACCGATCAGTTAAAGGGCAAGCTGAAAGAAAAGGTGGAGAATAATAAGGACCTCGCTTTCCAGTCAAAAAGATTAGCAACCATCATTATTGATGTGCCGGTTAAGTTTGATGAAAAGCAATTGGAATTAAAAGAGCCAAATAAAGAAGCATTGAAAGAACTTTTTGCGGAGCTTGAATTCCGCAGATTGGCAGAACAGGTTCTGGGTGAAAAGAGCAAGCAGGCCGAAGTTCCTGCGGATTTATTTTCTGCTCCTTCTAATGGAAATGTAAAAACCGCATCCGCCCCGCAGCAGCAATTGTTTGGAAATTTTGATGCTGATGAAGTGGAAACAATTGTTGATGCCCCGCAAACAAATTACTCCAACATTGAAACTGTTCCGCATCAATATCATATCACCGACACGCCTGAAAAAATAAAAAAATTAGCTGCACAGCTCAGCAAACAAAAAGCAATTTGCTTTGATACGGAAACAACCGGTTTGGATGTAAACCTTGCAGAACTGGTCGGGATGTCATTCTCATTTGCAGCATGGGAAGGATATTACATTCCCATCCCTTCTAATTATGATGATGCACATAAAATCGTACATGAGTTTAAAAGTGTTTTGGAAAATGAAAAGATCGATAAGATCGGGCAGAATTTGAAATACGATATGGCCGTGATGAAATGGTATGACATTGAAATCAAAGGAAAACTTTTTGATACAATGATTGCACATTTCCTCATCCAGCCCGACATGCGTCACAACATGGATGTGATGGCCGAAAATTACCTGAACTATTCACCCGTTTCCATTGAAACGCTCATCGGCAAAAAAGGAAAAGATCAATTGAGCATGCGCGATGTGCCGGTAGAAAAAATTTCTGAGTATGCTGCTGAAGACGCTGATATTACTTTGCAATTGAAAGAAAAATTTGAACCCTTATTAAAAACTTCAGGTGTGCAAAAACTTTTTGATGAAGTTGAAATTCCGTTGATACCTGTGCTCGCTTCTATGGAAGCAGAAGGTGTTCGATTGGATAAAGAAGCATTGCATGATTTATCAAAAGCGCTGGAAAAAGATGTTGCCGTAATCGAAAGTGAAATACAGGAAATGGCGGGAACAAAATTCAATGTGTCATCGCCAAAGCAAGTCGGAGAAATTTTGTTTGAAGTATTAAAGGTAATGGAGAAACCTCCAAAAACAAAAACCGGGCAATACTCCACTGCTGAAGATGTGCTGAGCAAAATTGAAAACAAACATCCCGTCATTAAAAAAATTCTTGATTACCGCGAATTAGTCAAGCTGAAAAATACATACGTGGATGTGTTGCCCGAAATGGTGAACCCGCGCACCGGCAGAATCCATACTTCGTATAACCAGGTGGTGGCTGTAACGGGAAGGTTAAGCTCTGATAATCCAAACCTTCAGAACATTCCCATCCGCACAGAACGCGGAAGAGAAATCCGCAAAGCATTTATTCCGCGCAGTGAAAAATTTACGTTGCTGTCTGCGGATTACTCGCAGATCGAATTACGAATTATTGCTGAATTAGCAGAGGATAAAGGAATGATTGCTGCATTTAAAAGCGGTGAAGATATTCATTCTACCACAGCCTCCAAGGTGTATGGTGTAGCCATCAAAGACGTGACCAGCGAAATGAGGCGCAATGCCAAGATGGTGAACTTCGGAATCATCTATGGAATTTCTGCATTCGGTTTGGCGGAGCGGTTAAACATTTCGCGCACGGAAGCGAAAGGGATTATTGAAAATTATTTTAAACAATATTCCAATATCAAAGATTACATGGATGAAAGCATCGAGAAAGCGAGGAAGAACGGGTACGTGGAAACCATTCTCGGAAGGAGAAGATATTTACGCGATATTAATTCTGCCAATGCCACCGTAAGAGGTTATGCAGAACGCAATGCGATTAACGCTCCTATACAGGGAAGCGCTGCTGATATGATTAAAGTGGCCATGATTAATATTCATAATGACATTGTGAAAAAGAAGCTTCGCTCAAAAATGCTTTTGCAGGTGCATGATGAACTGGTGTTTGATGTTTTTAAAGAGGAGATTGATGTGGTGAAAAAACTTGTTGCCGACCGCATGAAAAATGCATTGCCTTTAAAAGTTCCTGTGGATGTAAGTATTGGTGACGGGAAAAACTGGCTGGAGGCGCATTGATAGTTAACAATGACGCCTGACCTCTAATGGGGAACCAAGTAATTGGGTGATTAGGTAAAACACAGGGCGCTGGCGTACCAAAGGACCGTTTGGAAAGCAATCTTAAAACTTCTACCATCGGAACATCAGAGATTTTCATCGCAGCTTTTTTATTTGGCGGTTATAATAATAAGGGGTAAGTTTGATGGAGAAAAATTGTCTGAACTATAATAAAAATGTGTAAAAAGTTAAGGGTGAGTTTTTGTTTTATTGTTTTGGCTGCAGAAGTTTTTGGGCAAATGTCCTTTCAAAAAATATATAATAGCAATTATCACAATCAATTTAATAAAATAATAATAACCGCTGACGGAGGTTATGCCTTAATAGGTTCAATAATGAATCAAGGAGCGGGCATGAATGATATTTTATTTTTAAAAACGGACTCCACGGGAAGCATACAATGGAGTAAATCATACGGTGCATTAAATGATGATTTTGGAATTTCAGTCATTGAAAATACTAATTCCGGCTATTACATTTTGGGCTATACCCAAAGTTTTAGTATTGGAAATTTGACAAAAGATATTTTAATCATTAAAACGGATGAAAATGGAAATATTGAATGGAGTAAATTGTTTAGTGGATCCGATGATGATGTAGGTAATGATATGCTTGCCATTCGTAACAGTACAACTAATTTAATTGATGAAATAATAGTAGCTGGATTTACAAAATCATATGGGCAGTCTCAACAAAGTGCCCTTTCATTTGCTGTTGATACTTCAGGTAATTTAACATGGTCAAATTGCTTTTCTCAGAACGCAGAGCAGAACTTTAATAAAGTCACACAACTTAAATCAGGTGATCTGATTTTTGCCGGAGCTACAACAGAGCCCTCAAATTCAAACTATGATGCGTATTTTGTAAAAACAAATTTAAACGGTGATATGGATTGGGCAAAAAGAATTGGCGGAAATGGCAGCGAAAAAGTAACTGATATTGCAAAATTCTCCGGTTCGAGTTACATTTACATATATGGTACGGCAACTTCCGGAGGGTCAGGAGGATCAGATGTCATGATTCTCATAATGTCAGATAGTAATTCCACATATGACTCTCCTGTACTGGTTTATGGAAGCCCATTGAATGATTTTCCAGTCAGCGCCTTTATAGATACAATGGGTTTCTTTAACCACTTTGTTTCGGGGTATACAGTTCTGCAAACAGGAACAATCACCAAATATGGTTTTTTCGTTTTTGCTCATGATAACAGTGGCAATTTAACTTATCCAGGGGTCATTTATGGAGATACCTCGTCTCAAAACAAATGTTTTTCAGCACTGATAAGAAGACCCTGGTCAAATAATATTGCTGAAATAGCATCGGCAGGATTTACAAATGGTTTTGGTCAGACAAATGGTTCAGGTTATTTTGTAAAATCACATCACAGTCTCACCTCATGTAATCAGTATCCACTAACATTTCAATATGATTATTTTGTTCCTCATGATAGTAGCGGATCTGATTCTTTAAGCATATTATTGGGCACACAGAATGTTTCTATTTCTATTAATAACCTGAGCCTTGGTGAAAATACGCTTTGTTTTATCACAGGGATGGAAGAAGGTCATTCTTCAGAAATAAATTTTAATATTTACCCCAACCCCGCCACCTCCACCATTCAACTAACTCTGCCCGAGGATTTGAAAGGAGAGGTTGAAATAGTGAATGTGATGGGGGAGAGGGTTTTGATCGCACCCCTTCGCGCACCCCTGACCCCTAAAAGGGAACCCGCGCGCATGGAGATTGATGTTTCGGGATTGGCAAAGGGAGTTTATGTGGTGAGGGCGGGAAATGAAAACAGGAAATTGGTGATTGAATAGCACGAATTTTTTTATTTTAATTCGTGCAATTAGTTCCGTCTCAAAAAATTTTATTTCACAAAAAGCCCGTGCAGTTCGCCCTGCACGCGTGAAATGATTTCGCCAAGGTGCTCGTTGTTTTCGGCAAAATTTATTTCATCAATGTCCACCACGAGAAGTTTTCCCAATTCATATTGAGTGATCCATGCTTCATAACGTTCGTTCAAACGCTTGAGGTAATCAATACGGATGGAATTTTCATAAGGCCGCCCGCGTTTTTCAATCTGGTTCACCAAAGCGGGAACAGTTCCTCTCAGGTAAATCATCAGGTCAGGAGGAGAAATAAAACCTGACATGAGATTGAAAAGGTTCATGTAATTATTAAAATCGCGCGTGGTCATTAAACCCATTGCATGCAGGTTGGGCGCAAAGATGTATGCGTCCTCATAAATGGTGCGGTCCTGTATCACCTTCTTCCCGCTTTTTTTGATATTTACAATCTGGTTGAAGCGGCTGTTCAGGAAAAATATCTGGAGGTTGAATGACCAGCGCTGCATGTCTTCGTAAAAATCATTCAGATAGGGATTGTCATCCACATCCTCATAGTGCGGCTCCCACTTGAATTGCTTTGCCAGCAAGGTGGTTAATGTTGTTTTTCCTGATCCTATGTTTCCTGCTACTGCAATATGCATGTGGGAGTGGAGGTTTGAAGTTTAATTTATCTGCGAATGCGAATGGGTACGAATTTACGAATACCCTGTATCTATGACGTTATTGAGACAACTTTTTGTTACAATTCGTAAATTCGGATTGATTCGTATTTCGTAGATTTCCTGCAAAGGAAGTCAAAAAGAATATATTTCAAAAACATCTTTTTTCAACACATAAAGACGGTTTTGCTCGATGCGCATTTTTATGACATCATTTAATTCTTTGTATGAAATTTCTCTGTCTGTGAAATTCACCTGGTTTATTTCTTTTAATTCATTCGCGCTGCTCAGAATTATTTTATCATCATTCACCTGGAAGGCGCTTACATTCAGGGAATCCTTTATTTCCAGCGTCTTCAGGTAGGTGCCGAACATATCAAAGATAAGCACTCCTGACGAAGGATTGCCCAGCCACAACCATTTTTCTGATTCGACAAGGAAGACAGGATTTATTTCTGTGCTGATCAGCTGGCTGAGGTCACTGCTTTCGTGGACAGGCTGCAATGAAGTGTTAAATTTTTTTAACTGGTTGGATTGCTTATCATATATCCAGTACCCATCATGGCGCGACACGCATATAAGCACAGGCTGCTGCAGGTTTAAATCATGTAAATTGAAAGTGGATTGTACAGATAGTTTATTGTCGAGTGTAATGACGGATGAAAAATCCCTGTTAAAGATCAATATTTTCATCGGATCGGTGGCATCTACAAACTGGATGGTCCCGAACGATTTTTCACTGAAGGATGAAATTAAATTTCCATCAGGGTCGTATTTAAGCAGTCCGTTTTCAGTCACAAGATATAAATTCCCGAGATGATCGGTGGTGAAAAAAGAAACTGCTGCATCTATTTTATTTACGAGCGTAAGCGAATCTGCAAAGGCAAACCGGTTAAACAAACAAAAAAATAAAAATGCGGATAGTTTAATTTTCAGAGCCTGTCTGGAAATTCCAAAATTGAAGAATAATGCAAATAAATTTAAACAGGCTCTCATAAACAATTCTGACTTCTGACCTCCGGCTTCTGACTTTCAGTTTTACTTAAAATTAAAATTCAAAATTTCATCAACATATTTCCGATGATTTGCCAATCGCGGAACCTTATGCTGCCCTCCTAATTTATTTTTTGACTTGAGCCATTTATAAAATGTATCCTGTTCGAGCTTGCGAATAACGGGCTTTCTCAATGCCATGTCATGATAACGCTTCGCCTCATAATCTGAATTAAGCTGTTTTAAGGCGGTATCAAGACTGGCTGCGAAATCTTCGAGATCCAGGGGACACTTTTCAAATTCAATAAGCCATTCATGGGCGCCATTTTCACTGTCGCTGAAATAAACCGGTGAAGCAGTATAATCTTTTACGGAAGAACCTGTGATCCGGCATGCTTCTGCAATTGCTTTTTCTGCATTATCAATCACCAGTTCTTCGCCAAATGCGTTAATGAAATTTGCTGTGCGCCCGGTAATCCTGATCCGGTGCGGTTTTAATGAAGTGAACATCACCGTATCGCCAATAATATAACGCCACAATCCTGCATTGGTGGAAATTACCATTGCATAATTTTTATTTATTTCCACTTCATTGAGTGAATATGTTTTCGGATGGCTGCCTGTGAGTTCATCTGCTTCAATAAATTCATAAAAAATTCCGTAGTCGAGCATTAACAACATTTCATCGGACCCGCTCTGATCCTGTATCCCGAAAAATCCTTCCGATGCATTATACGTTTCATAATAATGCATATCATTCTTCGGAATTAATTTTTGAAATTGTTCCCGGTAAGGTGTGAAATTTACAGCGCCATGAATAAACAATTCAAGATTGGGCCACACCTCAAGCAAATTATTTTTTCCGCTTATCGCTAAAATTTTTCTAAGCAACACCAGCGTCCACGAGGGCACTCCCGAAATGTTTGTAACATCTTCGGCCATTGTTATGCGCGCCATCCTGTCAATCTTTTCTTCCCATTCATCCATTAACGCAATAGCCATGCCCGGTGTGCGGAACAGCTCAATCCAGAATGGAAGGTTCTGGATAAGGATTGCAGAAAGGTCGCCATAAAAAGAATCATTGCTGAATGAATTTATTTTATGACTGCCTCCAAGTGATAAAATTTTTCCATTGAATAGTTTTGTCTCCGGATGATTGTTGCAGTAAATGGAAAGCAAATCTTTGCCGCCCTTAAAATGGCATTCTTCAAGCGCTTCTTCACTGACGGGGATAAACTTGCTTTTATCATTGGTGGTGCCGGATGATTTTGCAAACCATTTTATTTCTGTTGGCCATAATATATTCTGTTCACCTTGTTTAATGCGATTAATGCAGGGTTTCAGCGATTCGTAATCCTGCAGGGGAACGCGTTCAATAAATTCACGGTAGTTTTTGACAGATGCATAATCATATTTCCGGCCCCACTCAGTATAACGGGCAGCGGCTATCAATTTACGCAACCATTCCTCCTGCACTTCATTCGGGTATTTTACGAAAAGCTCAATCTGGTGAATGCGCTTTTTCATGATCCAGGAAAAAAGAGAATTTAGGAGAGGCATTTTGAGGTGTAAGGTTTATCCCGAAGGGGCTCCTTCGGAGAGGTTCAAAGTTCTATGTGTATGATTTGCCCGTCACAAATATCACTGATAATTAACAAATAACTTTTTCCTGTGCTAAAGGTAGATATTTTTTTTGTTTTACATCTGAAAAAATCAGATTATTAATGAATCCTTATCTGTCCGTTTATTTTATATTCGCACCTGTCCTGTATTTTTATGTTTAAAATATATTTCTGCATTTTTATTTTATCTATCCAATCTTGTTTTGTATATGCTCAATTGCCGGTGCAAAAGGAAGCATTCCAATCCTGTCATTGTCCCGGAATGGCAAAAAACGGCAAGGGTACTTTTTATTTTTCTTTCGGATACAACCTGGATTGGTTTACAAACAGCGATATCCACTTTAAAGATTTTAAAACTGATAATTATAATTTCACTTTATACTCTGTAAAGGGAGTTGACAGGCCGGCATTGAAATATATTTTACAGGAAGATATAACCCTTCCCCAATACTCTTATCGCATTGGTTATTTCTTTAATGACAAAAGGGATCTCGGCATCGAAATAAATTATGATCATGTGAAATATATTATGGTTAATGATCAGCGGGTGCATATTAAAGGACAGATTCACGAAACATATTTTGATACCGATACTCTTTTGATCAGTTCTTTTATCCGCTATGAGCATACAAATGGTGCAAACTATTTTATGATTAATGGAGTGAAACGTCTTAATTTATTGCATTCAAAGGGCGAGATGCATTGGTTAAGCGCTGTTTTACGGGCGGGTGCAGGCCCGGTCATACCCCGTTCGGATTCTTACTTATGGGGCAATCACCGAAACGATACTTATCACCTGGCAGGCTATGTTATGGGAATAGACATCGGTTTGCGTTATGATTTTTTAAAAAATTTTTACGTGGAAACTTCCGGCAAAGGAGCATATGCTAATTACACTAATGTATATCTTTTTGAGGAAGGAAGAGCTAACCAGCATTGGTTTTCTTTTGAATTTATTTTTACCATTGGCTTTCAATTTGGCACCCGCCTATTCTGATAAGAGCGAAACCATACATTTTGAATTAATATTTTCATTGGTATCTTTGCGCCCCTGAAAAATAGTGGGCAGTGGGCAGTGGGTAATGTAAAATTAAATCATTTAAACTCAGAATGGCGAGGTAGCTCAGATGGTTAGAGCGCAGGATTCATATCCGCCTGAGGCGGACGGGTTCGACTCCCTCTTTCGCTGCCATTTTAAGGTTAAACATATGAATGAGTATGTTGTATATGTCTTATTCTCTCTGAAATATAATAGGCTTTATATTGGTTATTCTTCAGATTTAATTAAACGATTTCGATTTCATAATAATATTGCTAAAAAAGGATTTACAGTTAAATACAGACCATGGTTTGTTATTCATGTTGAGTTTTTTGCCTCCAAAAAAATGGCAATGAATAGAGAAACTTCTCTTAAAATGGGTCAGGGCAGAAAATGGATAAGAGATTTTGTTTTAAAGAAAATAATTGATGGAGGAATTATTCAAGGCGAGGTAGCTCAGATGGTTAGAGCGCAGGATTCATAACCCTGAGGTCGGGGGTTCGACTCCCCCCTTCGCTACAAATGAAAATAAAATTGTTTGCTATATTTTTTATTTTCTCAGAAATATGATTTGCAGAAGCTGGAATGGTTCAGATGGTTAGAGCGCACGATTCATATCCGCCTCAGGCGGACGGGGGTTCGACTCCCCCCTTCGCTACAAATGAAAATAAAATTGTTTGCTATATTTTTTATTTTCTCAGAAATATGATTTGCAGAAGCTGGAATGGTTCAGATGGTTAGAGCGCACGATTCATATCCGCCTCAGGCGGACGGGGGTTCGACTCCCCCCTTCGCTACAAATATTAAAAAATTGTTCTATTTTTGATTAATTGTTTTATTATTTTTGAAACAGAAAAAAGAATCCGATGAAAAAATATTTACTGAAACTGAAATTAACGCTTGCCTTTTTATACCTGTTACTTATCCAGGTTAATGGCCAGGCCAATCTTCAAATAGTTTTCCACTCTGCTTTTACCACTCTTGCAAACGAGGACAGCATATTTATGTTTGCGGGCATCGGGATTTTAAATCCGAGCGACCATTGGGGATATACAACAGGCGAGTTAGCTCAACCCGGTTCAGGACTTGGTAAAATGACTGCCATGGGACCTTCAACCTGGGGAATTTGCCTGGAACCTTTTTCTTATTTCAGCCAGGGGACTGCCGGCCCGGTGCCTAACGGTTCCACAATCTATAATCTCGATATGCTGTTCCATAATCCGGGAGGTACAATAATGGTTACTCAAAACACTTCAGGGGCAAGTATTTATTTTACGATGAGCGGCACTTCAACGCCTGTATCAAATTTTTCGGGAACTGTAGATGGCAGTTTTCAAAGCTGCACTTTGGGAATGAACGATATTCAAATTACAAACGGGCTAATTACTAATTATCCCAATCCGCTGGTTGACAAAACTCAATTTTTCTACTCATTAAAATCATCGGGAAAAGTATCTTTAAAAATTTACAACGCCATCGGACAAATTGTAAAAACTATTGTAAGTGACGAACTTCAATTTCCAAATACATACAGTTATAAATGGGCAGGGGATAATGACAGCGGAAGAAAACTGTTTAATGGTGTTTATTACTATTCCCTTTCGGTCAACAGCAAAATTGTACAGACTAACAAGTTGATCATTTCAAGATAGTTAATCTCAGCCCTTATAATTTTTTTAACTTTTTAAGCTGATTCGTGTTATCAGTGCCGTTAAAAAATTGTTTCATCCCTGATTTTTATCTGAAGATTGTTTTAAAAAAATACGCGAGGATTGACAGCGCCACAGACCAGGCAAAAAAACCAAAAATTAATTTAGGAAGCGCTTTTTTATCATGACGGTAAAACTTAGCCGCTACAATTGATGCAAGGGGAACGGAAATAATTACTGAAAAGAAAACCAGTCCCGTAAATCCATAACGCCATTTTATTTTTATAATTCTACGGTTAATTCGGGTGAAAACTTTTTTCGGCCTTCGCAGGTGATGGGCGGTCCAGTTAAAAATGTATTCGCCAAAATGAAAAAAAATAAATGTACCGATCGCTGCACCTGATCCGCATATCAGAATCGTTTCAAGGAAGGACCAATGCTCCTTGCCGCCCGGATTGATAATCATTGCAAAAGGAGCAATGACAAACTTGATAATTGAAAGGAGCCACCAGCCAAAAATTTTAGAAAAGTATTGCAACATTAATCTTTCCTCCCGTATGCCAGGTCACCGGCATCGCCCAACCCCGGAACAATATATGCCTGTGCAGTCAGCTCTTCATCAACTGCCCCAAGCCATAATGTCACATCTCCTGCAAGGTGACTTTTAACATGTTCAATTCCTTCAATGCTCGCAATGGCCGCAACAATATGCACATGCCTGGGTTTCCCTTTATCGAATAATGCTTTAATTGTTTTAGCCATTGACTGGCCGGTTGCAAGCATGGGGTCAGAGATAATTAAAATCCTGTCGGCAATTGACGGGGATGAAACGTATTCGAGATGAATATCAAAGCTGCCGTCTTTATGATGTCTTCGGTAAGCCGATATAAATGCGTTTTCTGCATGATCAAAATAATTCAGCAATCCCTGGTGCATGGATAATCCTGCTCTTAAAATCGTGGCGAGCACAGGTTGTTCTTTCAACACCGGAACATTAGCTATGCCCAAAGGTGTGGTTACTTCCCTTTCCACCCATTCTAACGTTTTACTGATTTCATATGCAGCAATTTCTCCTATTCTTTCCATGTTTCTCCGAAAGCGCATGCGGTCATTTTGAATTTCCACATCACGGATTTCAGCAATAAACTGGTTGATGATCGAGTTTTGCGCGCTGAGAATATGTACCATAATTAATTGCTGAATTGCTGACGAATTAACTTATTTTTTTATCAATTTTAATGGAAAAGGAAGATTGTTTTTTTTAATTTGTAAATATACTATTTCTTCAGCACCAAAACTTTTATAAAACCTTGCAAGGTTCGTATCATTGGATCCTTCAAAATCAAGAACCAAATTTTTTTCAGAATGATCTTTTATAAAGGTATCTATTAATAAAGGCATGGAAAGTTTCTCTTTGGCTTCTTCATCTGAACCCGAAAAAATAAAAATTGCCCTGCCATTGCTCTCGATAAAAAATGCTCCGGCTATTAAATTGTTTTGAGATGTCACTCCATAAATTTTTACACTATTTTTTTTTGACGCTGTTTCAATTATTTTCAGCAGCGTATCATAATTTTTAGTTTTTAGTTTACTGATGTCTTTGCCCCTATTTTCTCTGAAAAGCTTTACTATTTTCCCGGGATCAGCGTCTTTTACAATTTGTTGATCTGCATTGGACGCTTTTTTGAGATTGCGTTTTAAATTTTCATTATACGTTTTATGAATGCCCGGATATGGATTCTTTAAATTCAGATGATGTGTTAAATTTTTCTTTTGAATAAAGCCCGGTGTTTCAAAATTGTTTTCAGTGTTGAGATTAATTTCCATAAAACGGAACTTATCCGGTATTGATTTTAAAAACTCATTTAATTTTTCCTGTGCGATTTTATTTTTTGAAAATAATCCCAGTTGTTGAGTGAAAAACGGAGGATACAAATATTCGATTCCATATTTTTTATTTTTTGTGAGCGGAAATACAGATTCATAATCATTCTCAACCAGCGCATCCCAGCCCGGACAAATTAAATCCAGGTACCATGAATAAGCATACACTATTCCATTCAGCGATTTACGGATGCAGTCATCCCATTTAGATTTGTCAATTTCGTTATGGGAGAGATATATAATCAAAAATGTTTCTGAATTAATTTCTCTTTTGACTTTTCAATTTGCAGCCAGTTCCACCATTTGTTCATAGACACTTTTCCACCCTGCCCATAACCTGTTTTCGCTCAGCGATTCATTGTGCCATAAGCTGATGAATGTTCCGTTTACGGCTTTTACTTCCTCAATCAGCGGTTTAATATAACTTATTGCATCCGCAGGAGAAACTTTCATGTAGTATTTTAAAGTGGCATCCATCACGGCAAACGGATGTATCCTCAGCAAAGTCGCCTGTTCCATATCCAGGTCATAAAAATAAAACGGGCTGCAAATGCTTGCCCTGAATCCAACCTGCAATGCATATCCCATTGTATAATCATCTGTAATATCGAGATCGATCAGCTGCCTGTAAGTAGCGGGTAATTTAAGAATCAAAAAATGCTGGCGGCTCCTGGTGACTTCTCTTTTCAAAATTTTAGAGAGAATGCTTACTTCCTTTTTAAAGCTTCCTTTATTCCTGTTTGACGCGTAAGAAGGATGAATTCCTACTTCCGAATAATCAGCCAGGGATTTAATAAGCGATCGCAATTTTTTACTGTCAGCAGGAACGTTTTTATCATTCATTCCGTATTCGCCAAGTAAAATAAAATAGATTGTTTTAAATTTATAATTCTTTTGAAGCTCCAACTGGTAATCAAACGTATCATACGGATCTTTTGCAGCGCCCAGTAAAACTTTTGTCCGCTCTGCGAAATCTTCCAGGTCCATGCTCACTAACGACCGTGCATAGGCCCCGGCAGTCCGCATTAAACCTTTTTCAAGAAAAGCATACGCATTATCAATATCAATGGTTGAAATGTATTTGTATTTCCGCGGGGCAAAAACAAGTTCGGGAAACCGTTTCTGTAATTCTTCTTTAATCTTTATTGCCCAGATATTAACCAACGGTTTTCCCAGGAAATTTTTTTGCCAGGCTAAACTTTCCCTTGTATCATAACGGTCGTGCTCATCGCGGATATGGGGAAGATATTCTTCATAACGGCTCACAAGATAAAACCCTGCTGCAAAAGGATCAAACGGAAAAACATATTTCGGGTGTGTTCCAAAAAATGCTTTTGTGCCCTCCCAATCAAAAACAGCGGGTTTCTGATCTTCGATTCCTTTTTCAAAAAGCAGTCGTGCAGCATACACAAAAAATTCTTTGCCAAAAGGATGATCGCTGTAATTAAGCTTGGGCCCCGTGCATGAAATAAACTCTTCCTTATTTGTCGTCAGGTTATATTTCACACCGATCAGCTCGTGAAAAAAAAGATCAAAAATATATTTGATCCGCGAGGTGATGGAAGAAGTGTAAATTAACAGCATGGAGGGGCAAAAATATAGTTTAAAGTTTGAAGTTTAAGGTTTGAAGTTAACATGGAAGGGGCGGGTTTTTGTTTATGAGAGGGAGGGATATTTTGTCCCTACGGGACTTCGCTTATTTCAGTATTGCCGGGTTACCAATTATGGTGTCCCTGCGGGACATAAACACATTCGACTTCCTGGTTGATGAAAAGAATAGCAATCAGAAGAAAAATTTAAAATGTCGGAATAATCTTCTTTGAATTGTCCGAAAGAAATTTAATTAATTCTGATTCTTTGGATTTAAATTCTTCAAAAAGTTTTAATGCCCTCTATCCAAATAAATTTATACGTTAACTCTCTTAATTTATAATAAAGATTATCACTTGGGCTATTGTCTGAAAGCTATTTTATAACAAAATCAAACATTATCCTTGTTTGAACTCCTCTCATATTTAATAGCTCTTTGAGAGATTTTAAATAACCCCCGGCTTCGCCAAAATTTTGTTTTACATAAGAAGCCTGTGCGTCATCTTTAATATCCCTGATCAATTCTTCAATCGGATCTTTCTGGACGGGCAATTCGGTAATGCGGTACTTTTCAACCTTTCCCATTTTTGCTGCAATTTTTATGGCATCATTAAAATCACCGAGCACATCAACTAATCCCAGACGTTTTGCATCCATTCCGCTCCACACTCTTCCCTGCCCTATGCTGTCCACATCAGCCGTTGTCATTCCCCTTCCGTCAGAAACATGTTTAAGGAATGTGCTGTAAACATCTTCCACGCTGTTTTGAATAATTTTTCGCTCCGCATCGGATAACGGATGAGTGGGCATTCCGATATCTGAATAACTACCGGTTTTATAGATGTCGGTAGTTATGCCTAATTTGTTATTCAGCAAATTTTTGAAATTAAAAAGCAATCCGAAAACTCCGATGGAACCTGTGATCGTGTTTGGCTGGGCAACAATTGTATCTGCTGCACAGCTGATATAATATCCTCCCGAAGCTGCCAGGTTTCCCATTGACACAATAACAGGTTTTACTTTATGCGCCAATTCGGTTTCGCGCCAGATGACCTCAGACGCCAACGCGCTCCCGCCTGGTGAATTGACACGCAAAACAATTGCTTTAACATTGTTATCAAGGCGCGCTTTGCGTATTGCTTCAGCTGTAGTTTCTGAACCTATGTTTTCATCATCACCTTCACCGCTTCCTATAGCCCCGGATGCGTATACAATGGCTATTCTCTCTTTCACATACTCTCCTGCTTTTTCAGGGACATGTTTATATTTTCCGAGTGAAACAAGATTCAGTTTGTCATTTGATGAAACACCGGCTTTGTCTTTTAAAATTTTTTCCACTTCATCTTGATACGCAAGCTGATCGGCTAATCCGTACGTAACGGCATCTTCAGGCTTTTGTACTTTAAGGCTGCCGGCAATAAGCTGCAATTCACCGGCAGATTTTTTACGGCTTTCCGCAATTTTTTCAACCGTATGATTCCACATCGCATCCACAAAAGTTTTTATTTGTTCGCGGTTTTCATTGCTCATTTTTTCGGCAATAAAAGGTTCGACCGCACTTTTAAACTTGCCATGACGTATCACTTCGGGTTGTATTTCCAGCTTATCAAGCATCCCTTTAAAAAAAGCAAGCTCAGTAAAAAAACCTTTGAAATCAATTGCACCCTGGGGGTTCAAATAAATTTTGTCCGCTACCGAGCATAGATAATAAGTTGTTTGTGCATACTCCTCGCTGTAGGCAATAACAAATTTTTTTGATTCTTTAAACCTCAGCAGCGCATTACGGATTTCTTCGATGCTTGCAAGCCCACCCTGTATGCTTGAAACATTCAGATATATTCCTTTAATATTTTCATCTTTCCCGGCTTTTTCAATATTTTTAATGATATCGTAAACGCCTAACTGATTGCTCGATTTTAATGATGGAAATTTTAAATTCTTTAAGGGATTATTGGGAGTGCGTTCAGTAAGCGGTTCATCTAATTTTATTTCAAGCACCGAATTAGCAGATAGTTTTACAGATTGATCGCTTCCTGCCGCGGAAATGATGGCAGAAACAACTCCCAAACAAATAAAAAATAAAAAAATAAACATTAACAGCATTCCCAACATGGAAGCAAACATGAATTTAAAGAACTCTCTCATTGAAATTTAAATTTGAATTTTGTATTGCAATATTAGCGAAAGTGGGCGAATACATTTTTTAAAAAGCATTTTCATGTGATATAAATCCGTAATTTATGCCAAGTGCTATCTTTGGCAAAATGAATGATGAAAAATCTGAAACCGTTTTATTATTAGGCTCCAACTCGGGGGATCGTCTTGATAACATCAAAAAGGCAATTAACCGAATTGAAGAATTAACCGGATCTGTTATTCTCAAATCATCCCTGTACGAAACTTCACCCTGGGGATTTGCTGAACAACCTGATTTTTTAAATTGTGTTATTGTCCTGAAAACTTCTTTGAAGCCGTTACAACTCTTACATACTTTAAAAAAAATTGAACTTGAAACGGGAAGAATAATCACTGAAAAATGGAAAGAAAGAATTATTGATATTGATATTTTGTTTTATGATGAAGTTATTTTTGAATCCGAAGAATTAACCATACCTCATCCGCTGATGCACGAAAGAAGATTCACGTTAATTCCCCTGAATGAAATTTTGCCTGATTTTGTACACCCTTTGCTTAAGAAAAAAACAGCTGAATTAGTCAGTAATTGCCGGGATGAGGGAACAGTAAAAAAAATTACGAATGATTTTTCAAGAGCCTGATTAATGCTTTCATACCAATATATTGTCATAGAAGGAAACATAGGAGCCGGCAAAACTTCATTGGCGCATTTGCTTGCCCGTCATTTTAATGCCGATTTACTGCTTGAGGAATTTGCGGAAAACACTTTTCTGCCGCAATTTTATAAAGACCCTGAGCGATTTGCTTTCCCGCTTGAAATGTCATTTATGGCTGAACGATACAGCCAGCTGAAAAAAGTTTTCGATGAACGGAGCCCGGGAAAACCTGTAATCTCAGATTACTTATTTGATAAATCCCTGCTTTTTGCAAGAGTGAATCTCAAAGAAAATGAATTTAAGCTGTTTGAAAATTTTTTTACACTTATAAAAAACGCTGTTGCAAAACCCGACCTCCTGGTCTATCTTAAAAAAGAAGTGAGTCACCTGAAAAAAAATATTGAAAAGAGGGGCCGTGATTTTGAAAAGGACATTAAAAATGACTACCTGGAAAATATCAATGCTACGTATGAAGGGTACCTTTCAACTGAACCCGGCTTAAAAAAACTTATCATAAATACTTCAACGCTTGATTTTGTTTCGAATAAAAAAGATTTTGAAATTATTGCTGACAAAATAATAAACAGTCAGGCTGCTGCAGATTTTTCGAAACATCCGTGAAAAGTTGCAAGCATCAAATTCATTTCCATGAACAAAACAAAAAAATTCTGCTTTATATAATTTAATTAAAATATATATTTGCATTCTCATAATCTATTTATCCTATTTTTTGTTAAAAAAACTTTTGATAATATAAATCAAATCCAAGAAAATGATTTTTATTTGCAAAAACATTAATTATACTTGCAACCAAATCCAAAACAATTAATTTTTTAAAAAATTCCAAAAACATTGAACCATGAAATTTAAAATTACTATTCTGTCGTTATGCCTCTTTGCCCTGACTGATATAGCAATAGCCCAGCAAGGCACCACACAGTCTGCGTCCAGCGAGACAAATTCTGCATCGAGCAATTATGGGCTGCCCAGGAAAAAAGATTTTGACCAGTGGTCTATCGGGCTTAATGGTGGCGTTAACTGGTTCCAGGGCGATTTGCAGGAAAATGATGACCAATTCAGCAGCTATATAAAAAACCCGGTGTTTGGATTAAGAGTGGGCTATCAAATGACGCATTCTTTCCAGGTGAATCTCCGCGGCTATTACACCAAACTTTCGGGTCATGAAGCAGACGTGACCTCACGTTTGCCGGATGCAACTAATGGCGATCCTGTTTACCTGAAACCAGGGGAATTTGAAACGCGTGTCATACAAGGCATGATAAATATGAACTATACCGCTGGTAACATCAGTTTTGTTCAGCGTAACAAGCGCGTTCATCTTTTTGCCGAGGTAGGAGCAGGTGTATTTAATTTCAGCCCCGAGCTTACAGGGCATGCATTTGACCCAAGCCAGGTTCCGACTTTTATTCAGGTGGCCTCTGATTCCACACTTGCAGATGGAAAAAGTTTTACCAAAGGAATAGTTGCCGGTAGTTTGGGTCTAAAATATCAGTTCGGAAGATTTGATGTGAACCTGATGGCAACCTATAACAAAACGCTTACAGATATTGTTGACTGGGTCAATGATGCAAAAACCGAATCCGATAATTTTTCTTATTTTACATTGGGCGTAAATTACACGTTAGGAAAGAAACAGGCAATGATGGAATGGGTAAACCCAATGGAAGTTGTGTATAATGACATGGCTGAGCTGAAAGACAAAATGGATATTATTTCCGGTGATAAAGATAAAGACGGTGTATCGGATATGTTTGATAAGGATAATTCTACTGCAGAAGGAATTAAAGTATATGGTGACGGAACTTCTGTGGATTCAGATGGTGACGGTGTACCCGATAGTAAAGATGCTGATCCTTTCAGCCAGAAAAATGCAAAAGTTGATGCGAATGGCGTTGAAACTGATTCTGATGGTGACGGAGTACCCGACAGCCGTGACCTGGAACCCAATACTCCGAAAGGCAGCTTAACAAACTTCCAGGGAATTGCAATAGACAAAATGCTTAGTGAAAAAGGAGGTTATGGAAGCTCATCCGGATGGTTACCGCCTATTTTCTTTGACCTCAACAAATCGGAAGTGAAATCAACGCAACGTGACCGAATCCTTATTGTTGCAAAAATCCTGTTGAATAATCCCAACCTGAACCTGAATATTATTGGAAATTGCGATCCAACAGCAGGTGAAGAATACAACCAGAAGTTAGGTTTGAAGAGAGCGGATGCCGTAAAAAATCATCTTGTGAAACATTATAGTATTGATGCCGCAAGACTTACCACGTCATCAAAGGGTGAAAAAGAACAGTTTGCAAAAAGCCTGAATCCGATGAACAGAAGAGTTGATTTTGAAGTAGCAAAATAATCTCATTAAAAAAATATAAAAAACCCTTCGTTGGTACGAAGGGTTTTTTTATTTCCAAATATTTGACTGACTGTTTTCTATTTATTTAAAGTCAATCCTGACTATATCTCCGTAATTCATCCCGAGTAACCCGGCAGCATTCCCCTGGTTTAAAGCAATCTCAAGATAACCGGCTGAATTAAATAAAGCAAGAAGCTGTCCTCTTTCAGCATCACTGTATTTTTCGCTGAGTGAATTAATAATATACTCATTTCTGCGGGCATTGATCTCAAATTTTTTTCCATTGCCAATGCGGTCGAATAGTTTCCTTGTGATATTTGTTACCACATTTTCATAGGCGTCAATATATATCACCGTTCCCTTAATTATCTTATCTTCAATTACCGGGCGCAAATGCATTTTCTGAACAAAGTTTTCCAACGGTTTCCCTAATTTTTTTAATTCTTTTCCGTTCGCTAAGCCTGATACAACTGAAATGGCTGCAGCCTGGTCAAAGCCGGTATGTTTTTCTGAAGAAGGTTCGATAGCAATTATTTCCTCAGGGGCTTCATCAAATACAAGCGAAAAAAAACCATCATTTGTACCAATAAAGTATTGTCCTTTGTGCCGTATGGCAATCATACCCGCTTCGCTTTCCGCCTGGGCAATAATCGCGACAATATGAATGGACCCGGCAGGAAATTTCTGGTAAGCATTTCTGAAAATAAATGCCCCGTTTAATAAATCAAAGGGTTGCACAAAATGGCTGATATCAATAATCGTAATATTTTCAGCCGTATTAAGCAGGGCCGCTTTCAATGCCCCCACATAAAAATCCCTGATCCCCCAATCCGTAGTAAGCGTAACAATTTGCATCTTTCTTCCCGTTAAAATATTGTTGAATTGCAACCGATAAAAATAAAGCATAGGCATAAAGGAGTTCAGAATCTTTGAAATACTTTTTAACAATTTCATTAACTGAAAAGTTCAAAGTTTAAATTGAAAAGTGCAGTCTTTAGTTTAAAAGTAATTACTTTTGAATTTCAATCAACGAACTAAAAATTTAATTTTCTTCCTCTTTGAAAGAGCTTATTCTCCCGATTGATTTTACCAACCCGGTTGACTTTTTGGGAATCAACGATGCCAATCTTGACCTGATACAAAAAAAATTTCCTGCACTTAAAATTGTTTCACGGGGCAACGAGTTAAAAATAATCGGTGATGATTCACAGGTGGAGGTGCTCCATGGGAAAATGATCGAGCTGATTAATCACTTTGAAAAAACCGGCCGCCTGGATTCAGAAGATGTAAATATGTTTTTAAATGGCAAGAGCGCTCAAATGTCTTTGAAAGCAGAATCCACCGGTGAAGTACTGGTATATGGCCAAAACGGAATTGTCGTTAAAGCCCGTACTCCCAATCAGCAGCGCATGGTAACAACCTCCGAAAAAAACGATATTGTCTTTGCCATCGGGCCTGCCGGAACAGGAAAAACATATACGGCCGTTGCCCTTGCAGTACGGGCTTTAAAAAACAAGGAAATCCGCAGAATTATTTTGACGCGCCCTGCAGTGGAAGCCGGGGAAAATCTCGGTTTTTTACCCGGTGATCTGAAGGAAAAAATTGACCCCTACCTGCGGCCGCTTTATGATGCTTTATATGATATGATTCCCGGGGAGAAATTAAAAACATTTTTAGAAAATGGCGTGATTGAAGTTGCCCCTCTTGCATTCATGCGTGGCCGAACGCTCGACAATGCTTTTGTAATTTTGGATGAGGCGCAAAATGCAACCGAAAGTCAGTTGAAAATGTTCCTTACCCGGATGGGGCCATCGGCAAAATTTATTGTAACCGGTGACATCACTCAAATTGACCTTCCCTTAAAACAGCCTTCCGGCCTTGTATCTGCAATAAAAGTTTTAAAGAATATTAAAGGCATCGACTTTATTTTCCTTGATGCCGCTGATGTGGTGCGTCACAGGATTGTAAAGGACATTATTCATGCCTATCAGAAGCATGAACAAAAATAATCAGTTCACTAAATGGTTTGATCCCGATTTTAGATACCCTCCTGCTGAACTTTTTTCATTCTTTTCCAAAAAAATATTTTCACGAACCAGGATCTTTTGAAAATTAAATTATTTTAACCGTTAATAATTATTTTAAATCATCCAATTCTTTATAGTTAATTTTATTGCCGTAATGAATGCGTTTAATACACTTACCATTTACCGTTCTTCGGCTGGTTCAGGCAAAACCTATACGCTTGTCAAAGAATATCTGAAGCTGACACTCGGATATCCTCCTGTTTTCAAACAAATTCTCGCCATTACATTCACAAACAAGGCCACCGATGAAATGAAGAGCCGGATAGTAAATACATTGGTTGATTTTACACAAGGCAGGAATTCGGAATTGAAAGAAGAATTAAAAACGATTTTAAACCTGGCCGAAGAAAATTTCAACAGCAATGCTCAACAATTGCTGAGACTCATACTCCATCATTATTCAGATTTCGGAGTTTGCACCATCGACAGTTTTTTTAATAAAGTGCTTCGAGCTCTTTCAAAGGAGATTGGCCTTCCTTTAAAGTTTGACACGGAACTGAACCAGGGCACTGTTATCCGTGAAATTACCGGGCGCCTGCTGCTTGAAGCAGGGAAAGACAGCAGGCTGACCTCGTGGCTGGAAGATTTTATTTTTTCAAAAATGACAGCCGACAAAGGTTGGAACATTGAACGCGAACTTCATCTTATTGCAAAGGAATTATTCAAAGAAGATTTCAAATCAAGACATAACCCTGAAGAAAATATCGCTGCAGAATTTATAAAAGAGCTGCATTCCATTAAGCACAATTTTGAATCGGCTATGAAATCTTCCGGAAGTAATTTTTTAAAGGAAATTGGTCAGCATAATTTAGGATTGGATGATTTCAGCTATGGCAAAAGCGGAGTGGCAGGTTATTTTGATAAAATCAGGATGAAAATTTCGCCCGAGGGTTATGAACCCGGAAAGCGCGCAATTGCAGCACACACTGATCCTGAGAAATGGGTCTCAAAATCATCAAAGAAAAAGGAACAGATTTTATCATTGGTAGGAACAACATTGAGATTTATTCTCGAAGATGTGATCAAACATTTTGAAAAAAGTTTTAAAGATTATGTCACGGCAAACGAAGTATTGAAATTGATTTATGTTGCCGGAATAATAAACAAGCTCGATGAAAAACTAAAAGCATACCGTGATGAAAATGACGTATTGTTAATCAGCGATATTAATTTGTTACTAAAGGATTTTATATCAGGATCCGATGCTCCTTTTATTTATGAAAAAACGGGGAACCGCTATCATCATTTTATGATCGATGAATTCCAGGATACTTCCGCATTTCAATGGAACAACATGCTGCCGCTGGTTGAAAATTCTCTGGCCGGGGGTTCATCGGCCATGATGGTCGGTGATGCTAAACAATCTGTCTACAGGTGGCGGGGAGGAAAAATGCAATTGCTGCTAAATGGAATTCAAAAAGATTTGAGGCATTATGCTTCCATAACTTCTGTCGAAAATCTGAAAACAAATTACCGCAGTAAAAAAGAAATAGTTGATTTCAACAATTCTTTTTTCAGCAATGCAGCTTCTCCATTGAATGCTCCGGAAATTTCGGAGGGCATCAAAAGCGATATGGCAATTGCTTATAAAATTGAAGAGGTAGAACAAAATATTTCTCAAAAAAATAAAGAAGGCGGTTATGTTGAATTTATTTTTTATGATGCGAAAAATCAAGCTGACAGTCAAAATAATTCCATTCATAAAAATGATATTGCACTGAACCGGATTTTGATAACGCTCAACAGGCTGGTTGAACAGGGTTATGAATTGAAAGATATTTGTATTCTCGTGCGGACAAATACCCAGGGGAATGAAATTGCAAAATTCTTATTTGAAAATGGATACAAAAAAATTGTTTCCTCCGAGTCCTTACTTATCAGCAAAGCTCCGCAAATTATTTTCCTGGTCAACCTGATGAAACTGTTAAATGATCCCGAAGACAAAATTGCAAGAGGTGAATGCATTAATTATTATTTAAATTATATCAAAAAAGAAATACCTCAGGGGGGGCACGATATTTTTAAAATTGTCAATGACCCGAAATTATTTTATGGGGCTTTTCCGGAAGCATTCAGCAATCATTTTTCAAGGTTAAAAAAACTACCCTTGTTTGAGCTTTCTGAACAGCTTTCAGAAATTTTTGAATTAAACAAACAGCCTGATGCCTACCTGCAGCGTTTCCAGGATCTGATCCTGGAGTACATTGAAAAAAATCCTTCTTCGCTTTCTGTTTTTCTGCAATGGTGGGAAGAAAATAATGAAAGCGATAAAATTTCGGTGATTGTTCCGTCCAATGAAAATGCGGTCTGCATTATGAGTATTCATAAATCAAAGGGGTTGCAATTTCCGGTCGTAATTATACCCTTTCCTGATTGGGAATTAAAACCAAAAAGCAGTAATATACTTTGGGTGCATAGTAATAAAAATCCTTACTCAGGCTATTCTTTGCTTCCCGTTAATACAACCGGGGCGCTTGAAAAAACTTTTTTTGCTGAAGAATATACCGCTGAATTGCAGCAGACATTAATTGACAACCTGAACCTGCTGTATGTTGCCTTTACACGCGCGGAGGAAAGGTTGTATTTGTTTTGTCCTGATGTAAAAACAGAAAAAATCAACAAGGCATCAAATCTTATTTGCAGCGTTTTTGAATCTAATGAAAAGTGGAAAGGGAAAATAACAATAACAAACGGTTTCAGAAAGTTTGCATCAGGGGTTGAATCAGTAAAAGAAAAAGGGACGCAGCAAAAGGCCATTGATAAAACTTCATTTGATGAACCGGAAATTATTTCTTTAAAAAATTACAATTCAACTCCCTGGCAAAATAAATTGGTGCTTGCCGTGAATAAAAACAAAATTTCTATTGCTGATGAGGAAAATATCTTCAGCAAATCTGATTTCGGAATTTTGGTTCATAACATTCTTTCTAAAATTATTTTTTCACCTGATGCAGAAAAGATCATGCAGGAGTTTTCATCGAACGAAATGATTTCTGAGCAGCAATCTGAAGAAATAAAAAAAATCATCGCAGATGTTTTAAAAATCTGCGAACCATATCAATGGTTTTCTGATGCATGGAAAATAAAAACAGAATCGCAACTCCTTTTACCTGATGGTTCCGTTATACGCCCTGACAGAGTGATGATCCGGGGAAAAGATGCCGTGCTGCTTGATTATAAAACAGGAGAAGCCGATTCGCTTCATGAAAAACAATTAAATACTTATGCAAAAATTCTGATGGATACCGGATACGAAAAGGTTGAAAAATATCTGTTGTATCTGATCCCTGTTAAACTTTTGAAAATTGAATCGTGAAATTAATCCGGGATTTTACTCAAAAAGCCGATCCTTTTTGTTCAATGCGTCTTTGAAATGAATGGAATTATCATAAATAAACCATACGATTGATTCTCCATCGGGGTTTTCAACTTTTGTAAATATGAAATCACACATTCCTGTGTATTCGGAAAAAGTCAACTGAACGTTCGGATAAAATAACGGTTCATCAGTTGTTTTGAGGCTAAGAAGCTTTTTATAAATTTTCTTTATAAAAGGAAATTGAAACATTAAAGGATTTCCCATCATGACCCCGGTATTAAAAAGCGAGTTATCACTTTCCACTATGTATCCTTTTTTATTAAAAGAAATGCACTGGCATTTCTTTGGTTGAACCGCGATGAAATTGCTGAAGCTCATTTCGATGGTTTTATTTTGTCATACTTAATTATTTAAATAAAGTTACAGACGGTTACAACTTATAATTTCCGGATTACAATTTTATGCCCGCGCATACCGCCAGGGATTATATCTCTCATTTACCGAAGGTTGTTTTTTCTTAATTTTGCGATCCATTTTTAAACTTTTAATAGTTATGTCCAACGCCATTTATAAAGTTCCTGTTGCAGTGAATGAACCCATTTTAAATTATGCTCCGGGAAGCAGGGAACGGGATGAATTGAAAAAAGCGATTGCAGAAATGCGTTCAATAGTTGCAGATGTACCGATGTACATTGGCGGAAAAGAAGTCAGGACAGATAAAAAAGCAAAGCTTTCTCCGCCTCACGATCATCAGCATGTGCTTGGACATTACTCTGTCGGTGATGCAAGCCATGTTACAATGGCTATTGATGCGGCCATGAAGGCAAAACACGATTGGGCAAATATGGAATGGGAACAGCGTCTTGCCATTTTCCTCAAAGCAGCTGAATTGTTATCGGGTCCTTACCGGGCAAAAATTAATGCAGCCACCATGCTGGGTCAGTCCAAAAATGTTTTCCAGGCTGAGATTGATGCAGCATGTGAAATGATTGATTTTCTCCGTTTCAACGTGCAGTATGCATACGAAATTTATAACCAGCAACCCCTGTCATCAAAAGGAGTATGGAACCGTGTGGAACATCGACCGCTGGAAGGATTTGTTTTCGCTCTCACACCTTTTAACTTCACTGCCATCTCCGGCAATCTTCCCACTTCGGCTGCCATGATGGGAAATACGGTGGTGTGGAAACCTGCCTTTTCCCAGATTTATGCTGCCAACATGCTGATGGAAGTATTCATTAAAGCGGGCATGCCCGATGGCGTTATAAACTTAGTTTACGTTCCCGGACAGGCGATGGGCGAAGTTATTTTTTCACATCCTGATTTTGGCGGCATACATTTTACAGGATCAACCGCAGTATTCAGGGATGTATGGGCATCCATCGGAAAAAATATTTCGAAATATAAATCCTACCCGCGCATTGTAGGCGAAACAGGCGGAAAAGATTTTATTATGGCACATCCTTCGGCTGATGTGGACATCCTTGTAACAGCGCTTTCACGCGGTGCATTTGAATTCCAGGGGCAGAAATGCAGCGCAGCTTCACGTGCTTACATTCCGAAAAGTCTATGGCAAAAAACAAAAGACCGTTTTATGAAGGACCTTTCTTCTTTTAAAATGGGACCGACTGAAGACTTTTCAAATTTCATTAATGCCGTGATTGATGAAAAAGCTTTTGACAAAATCACTTCTTACATCGCTGATGCAAAAAACAGCAGTGATGTCGAAATTATTGCAGGAGGAAATTATGATAAATCGAAAGGATATTTTATTGAACCAACAGTTTTGCTTGCAAAAAATCCACTGTATGTAACGATGTGTGAAGAAATTTTCGGGCCGGTACTTTCCATTTATGTATACGATGATAATAAGTTTGAAGAAACTTTAGAGCTTGTTGACAGGACGGGAATTTATGCATTGACAGGCGCCATCATTGCGCAGGATCGTTATGCGATCCAAACCGCCACAAAAAAATTAGTGAACTCAGCCGGAAACTTTTATATCAATGATAAATGCACGGGAGCCGTTGTTGGTCAACAACCTTTTGGCGGTGCAAGGGGTTCGGGCACCAACGATAAAGCCGGATCAATGATTAATCTGCTCAGATGGGTTTCTCAACGAACAATTAAGGAAGTTTTTGTTCCGCCAACGGATTACCGTTACCCGTTTTTAGAAAAAGATTGAGCATTTTTATCAGCAGACTTTATTTTTATTAAGACATTATTCTGGTTCCTACTGTAATGCTGCACCTGGCACAAACTTTTATCTTTTTATGATGAACATTATTGATAAAATTGAAAAACGAAATGATTCATCAGCGTATGCGCATTGACCTTTCCCAACCTGAATCAATTGAATATTGGACCCGTACATTAAATATCAATCCCGAACAATTAAAAGCGGCTGTCAATAAAGTGGGGAACATTGCGTATGAGGTAATGGATTATCTGGGAGGCGAATTGGAAGACAGAAACGGGGATGAATCATTGTTCTATTACAGGAAACCTCAGTAACCGGTATACGCACTTTTTCTAAGGGCTGCACATTATCTTAAATTGTGTTTTAAAAAAATTTTTCAGCGCTGCCTGTTTACGTTTTTAGAAATATTTTCCTTTCAGAAAAGTAACGTGGGCCTGATTTATCTTCGATAACTGTATGTTGCTATGGTATTGTTTTTAAAACTAACCGGATTTTCATTTGTTCTTCTCAAACCAATTCTGAACTTTATTTACTTTCGCAAAAAAAAATCTTTCCAGCACATTGGGATCCTAAGCTTAGAATTCCACGTGGACAAGTTGTC
>JADMIO010841935.1_pt1 | contig 84003 bp, 79 predicted proteins | sample 8958161 | NCBI WGS metagenome assembly JADMIO01 (sample SAMN16585339, study PRJNA669376) | soil metagenome | isolation source: Crop rotation soil | place: USA: Cullars Rotation, Alabama | collected 2011 | reverse complement strand
CTTTCCCGAACCCTCGAACCCTCGAACCCTCGAAGCTCTGTCAGGGAATGATGCTCTTCATCTGGAACGGCTCGCTCGCCGCAATCCCCGCGAGGATGGACGACCAGCGATGGTCGTGCGCTGCGGCACTGCGGACGATGGCGCGTACGGACGGCATCTCGTAGTCGTAGACGCGCCCGGCCCTGCCGGGGCGGTTGAGCGCGTACGCAAGCAGTTGCGTCGTGATGTTGGTGTAGTACGCCTCGCGGTACTTCAGCAGGCCTGCGCGGAGTCCCGCCGGCCCGTCGAAGCGCGTGCCGTCGATGAACGTGCCCGATGCGTCGATCGCGAATCCGTTGTCCGTCGTTCGCCACGCACCGGTGGCATCGAAGTTTTCGAGCGCGAATCCGAGCGGATCGAAGATCGCGTGGCAGCTTGCGCACGACGGATTCACCTTGTGCGCCTGCATCCGCTCGCGCATCGCGCCCTGGACCGGTGGCCGCTCGGGAAGCGGAGGCACGCTCGCCGGCGGATTCGGTGCCTCCAGGCCGAGAAAATGTCCCAGCACGAACCGCCCGCGCTGCGTCGGCGACGTGCGCGACGACTGTGAAAGCGCCATGAGCACGCCCGCCTGGCCGAGCAGGCCGCCGCGCGTAGGATCAGGCCACGCGATCCGACGGAACATCTTTCCACCGACGCCCGGAAGGCCGTAGTGGCGCGCGAGCCGGTCGTTCACGTACGTATAGTCGGCCGTCCAGATCTCCACGGCGTCGTGGTCGTCCTGCAGCTGGTTCGCCAGAAACAGACGCGTCTCGGTCTCCATGGCCTGTTGCAGTTCGGCATCGGTCTGTGGATACACGGTCGGGTCAGGCCTCGCGTTCTTCACGTTGTCGAGCCTCAGCCACCCGGTGAAGAACCCGTTCACGAGCGACATCGACTTCGGATCGCGCAACATGCGCACGACCTGCCGATCGAGCACGGCAGGCTCGTGCAGCCGGCCGCTGCCGGCGTCGGCGAGCAGCGGTGCGTCGGGCGGTTCCTTCCAGAGGAATGCGGCAAGGCGCGTCGCCAGCTCGGTATCGGTCGCGCGCTCCGGCGTCGTCAGCGGGCGCCTCGCGATGTACGCGGCGTCGAGCGTCTGTTGCAGGCGCGCGATCAGCGAACGATAGGTCGCGTCGTCGGGCCGCGGTGCGCCCGGTGGCGGATCCCGCCGCGCCAGCAGACGGCGGACGACCGTCTCCCACAGAGCCGTGTTGCCGCGGACCTCACGTGCGGACACGCCGACCACATCGAGATCGCCCGTCCTGACCGCCGCGCTGTGGCACTGCGAGCAATAGCGCTCGAGCACCGGAGTGACGACGGTGGGGACGTCGCGCGCGACAGACGCCGCCGGCTTCGTCACCGCCGGTGAACGCTTGCGCAGCGCGGTGAGCCTCGCTTGTGCAGTCGCCACCGCCGTTCGCTGTTCGGGATACGACCGCGTCACTTCGACGTACTGGTCCGTGGCTTCGCGCGAACGTCCCAGCTTTTCGTAGGCGTCGCCGGCGCGGATCCGCGCTCGCGCCGCCAAAGCGCGATCGGTGCCTGCGCTCTGGGCGGCCCGCAGGTATAGGGCGATCGCCTCGTCGAGATGACCCGCGGCGTGCTCCTGCACGAGACCCTGCTCGAAGAGCGCGGCCGCACGCTGCGCCGTGACGGCGGCCGAAGACGCCACGAGCAGAAGCGCGATGGGGATCACGCGCCAGCGGGTCATGCGTCCTGTGCAGGTACGAACTTGTAGCCGATGCCGTGCACCGTCTGGAGAAACACCGGGCGTGCGGGATCCGCCTCGAGCTTCGCGCGCAGGCTGGCGATGTGGTTGTCCACGGTCCGCGTGGCCGGGTACGACTCGAATCCCCACACCTTGTTCAGGAGCTCATCGCGCGTGCAGGGAGTGTCCGCGCGTGCGGAGAGAAAACGAAGCAGCGCGAATTCCTTGCGGGTCATGTCCACCGCTCGGCCGTCCCGATGCGCGACGTGGCGGCGGAAATCGACTTCGACCAGCCCGAACCTGAGTGTGGCCGGCAGCGCGGCGGCCAGCGAGGAGCGCCGGAAGAGTGCTCGAATCCGCGCCATGAGCTCGGGCATCGAGAACGGCTTCGTCACGTAATCGTCCGCCCCCAGATCGAGTCCGGCGACGCGATCGGCTTCCTCGCTGCGCGCCGTCAGGACGAGCACCGGGATCTGAACGTCTTCGGCCCGCAGCTTGCGGCACAGCTCGAGGCCGCTTATGCGCGGCAGCATCAGGTCGAGGACGATGAGATCCGGCTGCTGTTGCTGCTGCAGCAGATACGCCGTCTCGCCGTCCATCGCCGTGACGACCTCGTAGTTGTCGAACCGGAGATTGTCGGCAACGGTGCGCAGGATGCCCGGATCGTCCTCGACGAGGAGAACCTTCATACTTCTCCCCGCAGTGGAATCCGAACGGAGAACGTGCTGCCGCGTCCGACGTCGCTCGAGACCACGATGCGCCCGCGATGCGCCTCGACGACGTGAAGCGCCAGGGCGAGGCCGAGGCCGGCGCCGGCAATGCCCTCGGTCGCTTCCGACCGTATCCGGTGGAAGCGCTCGAAGATGCGCGCACGGTCCTCGCGTGGAATGCCGATGCCATGGTCGACCACGTCGACGAACGCCTCGTTGTCCCTCGTGCCCGTCCGCACTTCGATGCGTCGCGCCTCGCCCGAGTACTTCATCGCGTTGCTCAGGAGGTTCAACAGCGCCTGCGTCAGCGCCTCCGGATCCCCCGCCAGCGTCGGCTCCGCGTCGTCGCTCGTCACGGTGAGCGTGAAGCCGAACTGGCTCAATGGATACTCCATCGTCGCGGCGGCCGCCCGCACGATGTCGCCGAGGCGGGTGGCGCGCATCCGATACGTCTTGCGTCCCTGCTCGATCCGCGAGAACTCGAGCACGCTGTCGACCAGCCGCGACAGCCGTTCGCTCTCGTTGACGATCGCGCTCAGATACTGAGCCGTCGTTTCGGCCCCGCGTGCGCGTCCCATCAGCAGCGTCTCGGCGTGAGCGCGAATCGAGGTGAGAGGTGTCTTCAGTTCGTGCGAGACGCTCGCCACGAAGGTTGCCCGCATCTCCGCCGTCGCCGCTTCGCGATGGACGTCGCGCAGGACCAGATGTCCGGCGAGGAGCACGGCCGCCAGGACGACGACCAGCGCCGAGCCGTAGAGAAACGCCGGCGTGGTGGTGGATGCGACGACCCGGCCCGGCGGCCACACCGCCTGCAGATCCACAAAGCCGTCGCCGAGCGCGGTGCCGGCCTGGTCCGAAGCGACTACCCGAAGCGCGATGCCGTTGGGGACGATCCGTCGCGAGGAGACGGCCATCACCACCGGCGCTGCGAACGACGTCGGCGACACGAGCGTGACGAGCCAGGGCTCGTCGCCGAATCCCATCCACGGCAGATCTCCGCGTACGGATGGCGACGCGGCCTGCAGTCTGCCTGGGTGATCGTGCCATTCCCGGGCGAGCGCGGCGATCTGCTCGATATTCCTGATTTGGGCCGACAGCTTCTGTCGCGCGTCGTGTGCAGCAGCGCCGGAGGCGCCGTCGAGCAGCGATTGCAGCGCGTACGCCTCACTCGGGGCCGGCCACGCGGATCGGGCGAGGCGGCTGGTCACATAGTCCAGGACGGCCGCGTCCTCGTGCGCGTCGGACAGGCGTTGTGCCGCGTAGATCGCGAACGGCACGCCGTCTTCGTCGGTCACATCTCCGCAGGCTGAGAGCGTGTCGCGATCGGTCTGTGCGCCTTCCGCGCGTTCTCCTGCCGTGCGCAGCGCGCGACCGAGGGCAACGCGCGCCGAGCAGCGCTCGGCCGGGGTGTGCGCCGCCTTGACCCCCTGACGATAGACGGCGGCCGCTGCGGCCGCGTTGCGCTGCTGGAACTCCAGGGATTCGCCGTCGCGCTGCGGCCGGAATCCGGCCGACGGCGGGGGAGCGCTTGCGGTGTCCTCCCACGGCAGGACCAGACGATCCTGCGCCATCGGCGCGACGAAGACGATCGGCGAGTCCGGCGGAACGCGCGTGCCTGATTCACCAATCAGACGGTTGACTTCCTCGAGCCGCAGTGCCTGGAGCCGTGCCGTCAGCTCACGTCGCAGCTGGTCCATCGCGTCGCGGCGTTCCTCCGACGCGCGGCGCTCGGCGAGCTCCTGTTCCTGCCTGACGACCCGGAAGGCCAGCAGGATCACAACGGCGGTGGGAATCAGGATGGCCGACAGCAGCAGGACGGTGCGGCGCGTCCGGCGGCGTCTATCCCCGAGGCTCACCGCTTCATTCTAGGTCTCCGGTCCCGAACGGCAGTGTCATGAAAATGTAAGGTTCCCGGACACGTTCCTTTCAAGCGTCAGCCGGTCGGCGTCGATTACGACTCTGTCCGCCGACCCGAGGCGGCTCTGACGCATGGGGAAGTCCGCCACTCTGACCACCGCTGTCTCGACGAAGGTTGCTGCAGGCGCCGCCCACGACCTGCGCAACCTGCTGTTCGTCGTGAGTGCGCACGCGCATCGACTGCAGGCCGCGGCCGACCCCGGGCACCCCTGGCTGGAGGACCTGCATTCGATCCAGGAAGCCGCCGACCGCTGCAGCGAGCTCGCTGCGCAGATTGTCGCCGAAGCGCGCATCCTCGATCAGCCCGCCCGTCCGCTCGATCTGAACGCCGTCGTCCAGGGTGTCGAGCCGCTCCTCACGCAGCTGGTCGGCGACCGCATCCACCTCACGACGGCGCTCTCGCCGAACGTCTGGCCGGTAACGGCCAACTCCGTACAGATCGAGCAGATTGTCATGAACCTGGCCGTCAACGCCCGCGATGCGATGGCCGGCGGCGGCGAGCTGCGCATTGTGACGGAGAACCGATCGATCACCGGGGCCGCGCTCGGACAGGCGTCGCACTTCGTCGTGCTCTCGGTCTCGGACACAGGCACCGGCATCGACCCCGCAGTCCAGGAGCGGATGTTCGAGCCATATTTCACGACCAAGGCATCACGCGGCGGCACCGGGGTGGGGCTCGCCACCGTCCGCAACATTGCGCTGCTGCACGCCGGCCACGTCGAGGTGTCGACCGCACCAGGGCAGGGGACGACGTTCCGCGTGGTGCTGCCGCGCGCGCCGATGACGGCGCCGACGCTGCCTTTGCCCGGCGCAGACGCGGCCCCGGCGTTCTCCGGCGCTCGCGTGCTCGTCGTCGAGCAGGAGCCGTCCACGCGAAGCTTCCTTGCCGCCTGTCTGAGGGAAGAAGGACACCAGGTGTCGGTCGTCGAGAACGGCGCCGAAGCCATCGGATGGAGCCAGACGAGCGGCGTTCCCATCGATCTCCTGATTACAGATCTGTTCTTGTCGGACGTCAGTGGCCTGGATGTCGCGAGTCGCCTGCAGGACCGCTGGCCCGGCCTCGGGGTGCTGTTCGTCACCGACGGGCACGGCATCGTCGAGGACCCCGCCGCCGACGTTCCCCTTGTAATCAAGCCGTTTACGGCAAGTGACCTCACCCAGGCGCTGCGTCGCGTGCTGCCTGCCGGCCAGGTTCGCTGAATGCTCAACCTTCTGCCCGGCCTGTCGATTCGGTGAGAGTGACCACCCAGCAGTCGACCAAGCGAGGACGAGCCGCCACTGCCATGCAGGAACGAGGGAACACCCGAACCCGTGAGAACGCCGAAGCCACTTTGCGCGAGATGGTGGCGCATCTGAACGTCATCGACGCCGGAATTGCACGAATCGGCGAAGCTACCGGCACGGAGATGACAGCCGCGGCACGCGATGTTCTGAGCCGGCTCGAGCTGCTTGCCTTCCTGGCTGCGCGGGTACGGATCGACGACATGCCGCGCGTGACCGATGCACTCGAGGAGCTCGTGCTTGCGGCGCAGCTCCAGCCGGTGCGGCCCGCCGAGGACATCAATGCGACGCTGCGACACGGCGTCGACGTCCTCCTCCTGCTCACACATGACGCCATGCGCCGGATGCAAGGCTATCCCGCCGCGGAGCTCCGTGCGGCGATCGACGCGGTCATCGAGCGCGTCGATCGTTTGATCGGTTGCTGCGACGTGATCGAGCGCCCTGCATTGAAGGTGGCGGGGCTATAATCTTCTCCGCCCCGCCGATGCCCCCCGCGGCCTGGAATACCCCTTCGGTTCTTCTGATCACGTCCCGCGCGCACTTCGATGCGGCGGCGGTGCGGTCGTCGTCCGCCGATCTCATCGTCGTGCAGACAGCGCCCGGTGATCAGCTGCTCGCCGCCGTGCTCGCGGCGCGTGCGGATCTTCCGATCATCGTGCTCGAAGACGTCGACGAAGCCGGAGCCCTGGCGATCATCGCGCAGGGAGCCGACGACGTGCTGCGCGCGAGCGCCACGATGGCTGAAGTCGCCGTTGCCGCACGGTTCGCCCTCGCGCGTCGCAGCCGCGCAACGGTCCGGCGCGCCTCGACGTCGCAGGGAGCCGTCAGCTTTCCCGATGCGCCGCATCTGCAGGCGATTGCGCGGCTCTCGGGTGGCATCGCGCACGAATTCAACAATCTGCTCACTGTTGTCGAAGCCAACGTCGAGCAGCTGCGTCAGGGACTGCCGGACCCGACCGATTTGCGATCGGCGGCCGACGGTATTGCCGCCGCGGCGCGCGAGGCGGCGATGCTGACCCGCCAGCTCCTCGCGTTCGGCCGTCAGCAGACGCTGATGCCGGCGCCGGTGGAGATGAACGGGTTGATCAACGAGGCGTCCGGTCCGCTTCGCGGCGTGCTCGGCGACGGCATCCAGATCATCACCGAGCTGGCGCGCGACCTGCCGCCGGTGCGTGTGGACCGCGAGCAGATGCTCGAAGTGGTCTCGAACCTGGCGTTGACCGCCCGCGCGGCGATGCCCGAGGGCGGCACGTTCACGGTCGCCACCGACGTGCATGCGGTCACCGAGGACGAACGCCGCCATCGCCCGTGGCTGCCGGGCGGGCGGTTCGTGCGCCTGCGTGTGACCGACACCGGGCGCGGCATGGAGGAACAGGCGCTGCGGCACCTCTTCGAGCCGTTCTTCGCGCCGTCGTCGTCCGTACGCGGCAAGGGCCTCACGATGTCGTCGGTCTATGGCGTGGTGAAGCAGAGCGGCGGCTACATCTGGGCCGACAGCCGGGTCGACAGGGGCACGACGGTCACCATCCTGCTGCCGCCGCACGAGAACGGCAACGGCCATCGAACGGAGAAGCTCGAGAAGCCGGCGCGGACGGCGTATCGCGTGCTGATCGTCGAAGACACGGACGCCGTGCGACAGACACTGACGACGATGCTCGAGTGGCACGGGTTCTCGGTGACGGCGGCAAGTACCGCCGAGGAGGCGCTGGAGTTTGCGCGCACCCTCCGGTTCGATCTGCTGTTGACCGACGTTGCGCTGCCAGGGCGCAGCGGTCCTGAGCTGGCGCGCGAGTTCCGTCAGACGTCAGCCGGGACGCCCGTCATCTTCATGTCGGGCTACAGCGCGAACTCGATCGACCCGCGCGACCTCGACAATCCCCGCGCGTTCCTGCAGAAGCCGTTTCCTGTCCAGACGCTCGTCGAGCGCATCCACGAAATGCTGACGTGGTCGAAGGAACGGCAGCAGAAGCGCGATTCGGCGAATTAGTCCAGAAGCACAGAAGCACAGAAGACTGAAGCACAGAAGATGGAAGTGGGTCCGGCTGAAGCCGGACCCCACGACCGCCAGCTGGTGCCCGGCACGACCGTGCTTTGTGTTCCGTCCTTTGACTTCTGTGCTTCCGTCTTCTGTGCTTCTAGAATAGATTCATGCCCGACTTCGCCTACGCGGCGGCTCGTGCCGTTGCGCCGGCCATCCACGCGCATCTCGCCCACCATCTCCAGCAGGCGATTCATCGCCGCGAGCGCAACCTGGCGTCGCTGCCGGCAGTCGATACGCTGGCGGCGATGGTCGACGTCGCGTTCTGGGCGAGCCTGCGTCGCGAAGAGGGCTACCTTCCGCGCATCTCCCTGGCCGCAGTGCATCCGGCGGAGACGCCGCATCCGCTGCACTTCGATCAGCCCTTGCCGCTCGAGGCGACGGCGTTGACGCGCGTGGCGCCGGCGGTCGAACGTCCCGGCGTGCACCTCGCGGTCGCGGAGTTCGACGGCCAGCTCCTCGTCTGGGGCATCGCGCGCACGATGCCGAAGTACGCCTGCGTGGTGGAGGTGGCCGAGCCCGGGCTTCTCGTCGTCAAACACCACCGCGGAGAGGAGCTCGCCAAGTACGCGAACCTTGCGGTGCTGCAGGGCGATCGCGTGAGCATCGTCGACGAGCAGGCATCGACGATGCCCGACTGCCCGGCGCTCCTGAGCACCCTGCTCGGATTCGAATCGGCCGGTGCCTGGGTCGGGTCGATGGGCATCCTGGTGCAGCTCGCGGTGTCGATGCGAGCCCACCGGCGCGGTGGATTGCTGCTCGTGGTGCCGCCGTCATCGGCGACGTGGCGCGACTCGATCGTGCAGCCGGTGCTCTACGAAGTGCGTCCGCCGTTCGGCGAGCTCAGTGCCCTGGCGTTGCCGTATCCCGCGGCGAGCGCCGTGGGCGTAGCGACCGAGGTGGGGCAGCGAACGACGCGCGACGAGCTGACGCGCGCGATCGATGCGGTGGCGGGACTGACGGCTGTCGACGGCGCCACCGTGCTGACGGCGGACTACCAGTTGCTGGCGTTCGGTGCGAAGGTCACTCGGCGAAAAGGATCGTCGACGGTCGAGCAGGTGACGATCACCGAGCCGATCCGCGGCGGGCGTGCCGCCACCGTCAGCCCGTCGCAACTCGGCGGGACGCGGCACCTGGCGGGCGCACAGTTCGTCCACGATCAGCAGGACGCCGTGGCGCTGGTGGCGTCACAGGACGGACGATTCACGATCTTTGCGTGGTCGGCCTGCGAGTCGATGGTCCACGCGCACCGGGTGGAAGCGCTGTTGCTGTAGAGAGGCGCGGAGAGAGAAGACGCGGAGGCGCGGGGCATGGGTGGGCTCGCGTTGCAATTCTTCGGGGACTCGATTCCACGAATTGGCAGCTCGAGGGTAGGCATGTGGCGTTGCCGATCGGGAACGACCCTCAACTTGGCGGTGGGCGGGATATCTGAACATCCCCCAGGCATTCGTTCTCGTTCGCGGTCCGTCCTCCCCGCCTCGGCGCCTCCGTGTCGAAGCGCTTTGTTCCCGGCGCCTCCGCTTTCGGCAGTGATGCCGCCTGCTCTTTGACCTGACGGATAATCTCGCCATGCGGTTTCTGGTCAGGCTCGTCCTGAACGCCCTGGCGATCATGGTTGCGGCCTACGTCGTGCCGGGACTGTCGGTGACCGGCCCCGGTGCGGCCCTGACGGCAGGCATCATCCTCGGGTTCGTCAACGCAATCGTCCGGCCGATCCTGTTCCTGTTGACGCTCCCGTTCACGCTGCTCACGCTCGGTCTCTTCCTCTTCGTCCTGAACGCGATGTGCCTGGGCCTGACGGCCGCCCTGGTTCCCGGCTTCAGCATCTCCGGGATTGGTTCCGCGCTGGTGGGCGCACTCGTGGTGACCGTGGTGAGCTGGGTGCTGAACGGTCTGGTCATGACCGACGACAAGAAGCGCGCCTGAGGAGATGACGATGCGACCGATCATATGCACGCTGGCGGTGGGTTTGTGCCTGGGGCTCGGGCTCGTCTCGGCACAGCAGCCGGCGCCGCGCCCCGATCCGCTGATCAAGGAAGGCGTGACGGAAAAGATCTCCGATCACGTGCACGTGATTCCCGATGGCAATGTGAGCCTCGTTCCCAACGTCGGCATCATCGTCGGATCGCGCGCCACGCTGGTAATCGATACCGGCATGGGCGTGCGGAACGGCCAGGCCGTCCTGCGCGAAGTGACCAAGGTCAGTCGAAACCGTGATCTCTATCTGGCGACGACCCACGTCCATCCGGAGCACGATCTGGGTGCCGGCGCCTTCCCTCCGGAAACGAAGATGCTGCGATCGAAGGCGCAGCAGGACGAGATAGCCGATACCGGTCTCGACACCGCCAGGATCTTTGCCGGCATGTCGGCGCTCAATGCGCAGCTGCTGAACGGCGTGGAATTCCGCAAGGCGGATATCTCGTTCGACAAGGAGTACTCGCTCGACCTTGGCGGTGTTCGCGTCCGCCTCGTCGCCGTTGGACCGGCCCATACGCGCGGCGACACCGCGTTCTTCGTCGAGCCTGACGGGGTGCTGTTCGCGGGCGACGTCACCATGATGGCGTTGCCGGCGTTCTCCAGCCCTGCGTCGAGCGTAAGGCAGTGGCTGAAGGATCTCGATCTCTTCGACAGCCTGAAGCCGAAACGGATCGTGCCGAGTCACGGCGCGATGGGCGATCTGGCGATGGTGACGAACTACCGCACGTTCCTCACGACGATTGCCGATCGTACCCGAGCGCTCAAGGTGCAGGGCAAGACGCTCGACGAGACCATCCAGGCGGTCCAGACGGAATTGCAGGCACGCTACGACCGTCAGCGGATGACGGGCGCCATTCGCGCGGCGTATGGCGAACAGTAGACAGTAGACAGAAGCACAGAAGACAGAAGCATAGAAGCAACAGACACGGCGCATGCTGTGCTCCTGTCTCGGTGCTCCTGTGCTTCTGCTTCATCCATGACAGAATGCAGCCATGGAGTCTTCGCTCGTCACCCTGCATTCGCTGATTCGCTGGCTGGTGTTGCTCACGGGGCTGGCTGCGGCCGCCCGTGGCATTGCCGGATGGAACAAACAGAAATGGACCGGCGCGGACAATCGCGCGGGCGTCCTGTTCGTCTCCGCACTCGACATCCAGCTGCTGCTCGGCCTGGTGCTCTATCTGTTCGGTCCGACCGTGAAGATTGCGTTCAGCAACATCGGCGCCGCCATGCGCATGTCGGAGCTGCGTTTCTTTCTCGTCGAGCATCCCGCCGGGATGCTGATCGCCATCGTCCTGGCGCACATCGGCCGCGTGCGGACGAAGAAAGCGACCTCGGACGAGGCGAGGCAGCGGGCTGCCGCCGTGTTCTATGGCCTGGCGCTCTTCCTGATCCTGCTGTCGATCCCGTGGCCAGGCATGCCTGCGGGCCGTCCGCTGTTCCCCTGGTAGCGGCGCGCATGCGCCCAGTGGCTATAATCGTCTGTTCCCACCTGCATCCCCTCCCGGGCCGGGCCTCGAGATGATCGTCGCCAGGCGCTTCACGATCAGTGGACGCGTGCAGGGTGTCGGCTTCCGCTGGTTCACGAAAGACGTGGCCATGCGCGAAGGCGTGGCGGGATGGGTCCGCAACGAGCCCGATGGCCGCGTGGTCGCGCTCGTCGAGGGGGACGCGGAGGCGGTGACGCGCGTGGAGCGGGCGCTCCGCATCGGCCCTCGCGGCGCCCGCGTCGCCACGTTCAACAGTGACGACGAGCTGCCGCAGCGACTGCGGCCGCCATTCGAGATCGTCTGACGCACAGACGGCGTGTACCACGGAGAGCGGAGACCCATCGCATGGACCTGAAAGAGCACATTCGAAACGTACCTGACTTCCCCAAGGCCGGCATTCTCTTCTACGACATCACCACACTCCTCCGCGACCCGGCGGGATTCAAGGCGACGATCGACATGCTGTCGATGCCCTATGAAGATCAGGGAATCGATCTCGTGGTGGGCATCGAAAGCCGCGGCTTCATTCTCGGCGCGGCGGTGGCGCACAAGATCGGGGCTGGATTCATTCCCATCCGCAAGCCAGGCAAGCTCCCGGGCAAGGCGATCAAGGCGTCCTATCAGCTCGAGTACGGCACCGACGCACTCGAAATGCACGAAGACGCCATCACCGCAGGGCATCGTGTCCTCATCGTGGACGACGTGCTGGCGACGGGCGGGACGGCAGCGGCGGCGGCCGCGCTCGTCAGGCAGGGAGGCGGCGAGCTGCTGGGAATGGCGTTCCTGATCGAGCTCCTGTTTCTCAACGGACGCAGCAAGCTGACAGGCGAGGAGGTCTACTCGCTCGTGCAGTACTAATAGTGTCTCTTGTCGGCAGAATCGCCTGATCCGGTGTAGAAGCGCGGCAAAGAGCGGCCGTGCGGATAGAGATCGACGCGGTCGGCGACGATCCACGCCTGCAGCGGCTCGGCGTCCGTTTCGACGAGCACGACGACGTCCGGCTGATCGGTGCGCTCGCTGAGTGCGAGCAGAATGGTGTCGACGGTGAGTGAGCCGTTGGCTCGCGTCCGGTCGCGCGTCTCCAGAATCAGCACGGAGGTCGCGTCGAGGCGGCTCGAAGCGCGGTCGAGCGGCGGCGACGCCAGCGCGAGGGCCCGTCGGGTGCGCGCCAGCCGCTCGGCGTCGATTTCGCCTTCACGGCGGCCGACGAGCAGATCCGATCCGAAGGCATCGGCGCGATGCAGCTGAAAGGAGAATGGGATGAGTGGCGACTCGATCGTCCGCCAGTCTCCAACGCCCATCTCACGGACCGCATTCAGCACCTCGCGCTCGATTGCGCGGCGGACGACCGCCGTGGCCGCAGGGTCGCCCGCGCAGGCGCGGGTGCCGAGATACAGATGAAAATGTCCCGGCAGCCGGCCGGCGAGCGCGCGCGTGAGCGGTGCGCGCAGTTTCAGGAAACGGGTGAGCTCGTCCATCCGCTCCGCGACCGGCCCGAGAAGGGCATGCGCGACGGCGAACAGCCGCGCAGGTGATTCCCAGACTTCCTGCGAGACGGCGAGCCGCTCGCTGCCGAGCTGCGACAGCAGGGTGAGCGGGGCGTCCATCCGGTCGGCAAGAATTCCCCGAACGAACGTGCAGGTTGTGTGGACGTCCCCGGTGAGTGAACGATGTGGCATTGCTCGCGTGATGTCCGGCGATGAAGGCACATTCCGCCCGCATGTACACAGACGTTGCAGGCATGCGAATGGTTGACAGACCGGCGAGCGAGGGCTGACTCTGACCAACAGTTCAGAAACATTTCAGTGTGCCGGCGATCGTCCCGCTCACTACACTGCACTCGTCCGTTTCACTGCGAACGTCTATCGGGGTTGAGATACATGCGGAACACGAGAGTCGTCTATTGGGTGCTGTTCGTCCTCGCCTCGTCTTTTCCCGCTGCGCAGAGTGCGACGCCAGCAGGACGGCTCGCCACCGTGAAAGGACTGCGCTGCACGTTCAAGCAGGCCGCTGTCGGCGCATGGAACATGGACGGCGCGGTGAACGCCGCCGTGAAACCGTCGAGGCTGGTGCTGCGCCTCGAGTCGATCGACATCGATTCCGGAAGCGCGCAGCTGCGGACCGGATCGATGACCAACGAGCTCACCGTCAAGCTCTCCGGCACCTACCTGCATTTCATGCAGTCGTTCCGCTCCGGGCCGCTCTATACGACGACGGTCTTCGACAATGCGGTGGCGGGGACGACGTTCAAGGCCGTGCACTCGCGGCACGAGTACTACACGACGCCGGTGCCCGGCTCGACATCGAGCCCGGAGCAGTACTACGGAGAGTGCGAGGCGGTCGGGTGACCGCGGGTCCGCCTCAGCGAGGCGAAGCGCCGCCAGGTTGCGGATCTTCGTACTTCTGAATCAGGCTCTGCGCGCGCTGGATGTTGCGGCGGCTCGCCGGCGTGTCGCCGGGCGCGAGGCGCAGGAACTCGCGGAACTGCTTGGCCGACTCGTCGTACTTCCCTTCGAGGCGGAACATCTCTCCCAGGTTGTAATGCGCGTTGTAGTGATTCGGATTGATCCGGATCACTTCGCGCAGCGCCGCCGCGGCTTCAGCGTCCTGATCCATGTCGGCCAGTGCCGAGGCGAGGTTGAAGTAGGCCTGCGCCGAGTCGCGATCGATCCGGATCATTTCGCGGAACTCGCTGACCGCCTCCGGCAGCCGTCCCTGCCGTGCGAGCGAAATGGCCAGGCCGTTGTGGACGTCGATCAGGTCCGGATCGATCTTCGCCGCCTCCTGATATTCGGCCAACGCTTCTTGCATCTTTCCCTGATTGTTCTCGAGGATGAACGCCAGGTCGTTGTGCGCCCGCGCCGACTTCGCATCGAGACGAATCGCCTCCCGCAGCTCCGCGACGGCCTCGTCTTCCTTGCCCTGACGCCGCAACGCCTCGGCGAGACGGCGATGACCATCGCCGATGTCGGCTTGTTTGGACAGTGCGCGTTGGTACGCCGACTCCGCCTGGGCAGGCTGCCCCTCGGCCATCAACACGTCGCCATTCGCAAAGTACACGAAGGAGGTTTCCGGAGCGAGAGCCAGGGCGCGATCGACCAGGGTGCGGGCGCGCTGACGTGCATCGGCAGGAGCGGCGCGGCCGCCGATGGTGGCTTCCTGCGTGCGCGCCATGGCGGCGGCCGCTTGCGCCGTCAGCAGCCGCGCGCTGAACGGCGCACCGCGCAGCGTCGCCATGTCGGTCCACGCGGCGAGAATGTCGAACGCCGCGTCCTGGTCCTTCGCGAGCGCGGCGAGACGGCGGGCGAAATCGTCGACGTCGATCGACGCTTCAACCGTCACCTGTCCGGACGTTGCGCCTGCGCCACCCCCGCCCCGCTCGGTCACCTCGAGCAGTGCAGCTGTGAACGCGTCGAGTTGCGCCGGCTTGAGCGCCAGCGCCTTGATGTTCGCGTTCGCCTGGATGCGCGTCACGACGGTGGGCCACAGGCGCCGATACGCGTCCACGGTGGCCTCGGCCCGGCCGCTCTCGGGCGATTCACCGGCCGCGAGTCGATGCTCGCCGGTGGCGCGGAGCGTCACGGGACGCGACTGGGCGAAGAGCGGTGACGCCGCGGCAAGCACCACGGCGATAGCAGCGCATCTCGAGCTGACGGTCATGGTCGGCCTCTTCGGGCTGGCCCGTAGCCTGCGTGATGCAGCCAGGGCGTGCGCGAGATCAGACCCCGCCTGACCGCGTCGGATCAACTGAAGTTTTCCTGACCAGCTCGCCTGACAGATTCGTCAGGCACAGGAAGGTGGAAGGCCCCGGGTCGCCAGGATCGCGTGGATCCCGGGAATTCGAAGCCCTTCAGCGGTGGCGTAACCGGGACTTCAGTGACTCCAGCTGTCTTGACCGAGCTCGTTCCTCACGAACTCGAGCCAGGTTCTTCCCGGTCAAGACAGCCCGCCCCCGCGAAGCGGCCAAGCCAGCACTGCGAAGCGGGGGCAAGGCCAGCACTGTAACAGCTAGCGCACCGCAGTCTCCAGCTAGCTGTTGCAGCGCGGTGTCTTCTCGCGGAACTTGTCGTGGCAGGTCGCGCACGCCGTCGTGATCTTGTCGGCGGCGTCGACAATGCCATCCTGGTTCTTCGCCTGGGCCGCCTTGTAGGCAGCAAGGCCGGCGGCGCGCAGCTCGGTCAGCCCCTTTTTCCACGTCGCGTCCTGAATCGGCGCCGCCTTCTTGTTCGAGCATGCGCGCGGGACTTCGAGAAGACGAGCCGACTCGGTCAGCGCCAGCGCGCTGTTCGACACCGCTTCCCATCCACCGTAGGTGCTGGCGAGCGGATTGACGGCCGCCGACGGATCCTTGTCCTGCTTGACCTTCGCGGGATCGTCGCCCTGCGCCGAGAACACCACGTTCGAGTTGGGGAAGAGGATGCCGCGCATGACCTGCAGCACCGTCGCCTGTGTCGTCGCTGCCGCCGCGGCGGGTGCAGCCGCGGGTTTCGGCGCCGCGGCGGGCTTCGGCGCGGCCGCCGGCTTGGCCGGGGTCTGCGCCGCCGACGCGCGGATCCCGACGTAGGACGCCGTCACGGAAAGGGCCACCAAGGACAGAGCCAGAACGGAACGACTGAAGCGAATCTTCATGCGGACGAGGCCTCCTGAGCTGCTGATCGTATCGTGTGTCACATACAGCGCATCTGAAGAGTTTCTGAATTCCCTTTCAGCTGGCTCGACCGCCAGGCCGGGTACGCGCGCACGAACGTCGTACAGTGGGAGAATACCTCCGTGCGTGTCTTCTCGACGGTCACGATCGCCCTGCTGGTGCTGCTCGACGGCGGCAGGCCGGCAGCCCAGGATGCGATTCGTGTCGCGACCGAGATCGTGCCGCTCAGCGTCACGGCGACCAATGCCGACCGGCAGTACGTCGCTGATCTGACGAAGGACGACTTCCTCATCCTCGAGAACAACAAGCCGCAGCCGTTGACGTTCTTCGCGCGCAGCGACGTGCCGCTGGCTGTGGCCCTGCTCATCGACTCCAGCGCGAGCATGATGGACACCCTCCGGACGGCGCAGGAAGCCGCCATCGGGTTCGTGCGCGAGCTTGGCCCGAAGGACGTCGCCATGGTGGTCGACTTCGACAGCAAGGTGAAGATCTTCCAGTCGTTCACCGACGACCACAAGCTGCTCGAGGCCGCCATTCGCCGGACTGTGGCGAACGGGTCGACCTCGGTCTATACCGCCGTCTACATCGCCCTCACGGAGTTGAAACGGCTGAAGATTGGCGACGAATCCGCGACCGCGCGGCGGCGTGCCATCGTGCTCCTGTCCGACGGCGACGACACCGCGAGCGTCGTCAATTTCGACGACGTGGTGGATCTCGCAGAGCGGTCGAACATCGTCGTCTATTCGATTGGCCTGCGGAGCAACTTCCCGCGGTTCAGGAACTCCAGTCGCAATGCCGTGTCGGGCGAGTTCGCCCTGCGCCGCTTCGCGATGCAGACGGGCGGGCGAGTGGTGTATCCGACGAGCGCCACGGAGCTCGTGGATGCGTACTCGGATATCCGCACCGAGCTCGCGAATCAGTACGTGCTGGCGTACGAGTCACCGCCGGGAATTCCCCGGCTCTGGCGCACCATTTCCGTCCGGGTCAACCGACCCGGCGTGGTCGCGCGTACCCGCCCCGGGTACTACGGCAAATGACGGCTCCGCACGCCGGATGACGGCGTGCGCATGACCGTTCCCTCGTGACGCGCGCACGACGTCCTGCTGACACTCACGTGACTTGACCGGCGGTGTTCGGTGCCCTACTGTATCGAACGACGATATAGCGTCCGACGGCGTAGTGCCGGCGGACCGTTCGCGCCGGGAGGCGTCATGCGACGGATATTGACCCTGGGATTCCTGCTTCTTGGCATCCCGCTGGGCGCCCAGGTGACGGCGCCGGCGGCGCCGCCGTCGCTCGCGATCCACGGGACGGTGGTGGCGATGGACTCGGGCATGCCGCTCTCGCGCGTGCGCGTCACGGCGGGCGCCGCCGCAGCCGCGCCGGCTGTATTCACGGACGACCAGGGTCGCTTCTCGCTGTCGCTGGCTGACCAGGCGTCGATCTCGTTGCATTCGACGAAGGCGTCGTATCTCCCGAACACCGTCGTCGTGCAGCGGGCGGAGGCGACGCGTGGCAGCGACGTCCGCGTGGCGTTGACGCGCGGTGCCGTCATCAGCGGGCGGGTGCTCGACCCTGCCGGTGCGCCGGTCGTGGGCGGGCTCGTCATGGCCAGGCGGGCTGCTGACGCGAGTGCAACCGGCTCGACGCTCGTGCTCACGGAAACCGATGATCGCGGTGCGTATAGATTGAGCGGATTGATGGCCGGGCGATACAGCGTGCTGGCGAGGTCAAGGACCGATCCTCTCCGCCAGCCGGTGTTCGAGCGCCAGGCCCGCGATCTGGCAGAGGCGGCAGGCACGGCTGAATGGTCGGCGCCGCTCGACGTGCACGCCGGCGACGAGAACACGATCGGTGATCTCGTCACCATGTCTCCGATCTTTCCGCTCGCGCAGAGTGCGTCGCCGGCCGCAGCGGACCAGCGTGGCACGGGCGCGGTGCGGGGGCGAATCACCTCGTCAGCGGGCCAGCCGCTCGCCGGCGTGACGGTGCGCCTGTTTGCGAACGGGCTGACAGGCCGCCTGGACACGACGCGGGAGAACGGCGCGTTCGCGTTCGAAGAACTTCCGGCAGCCGCGTTCGTGCTCGAAGCCAGCAAGGCCGGATACACGACCGTGCAGTACGGGCAAACGCGGGTCGGTGAGCCCGCGAAGCCGCTCGTCGTCGCCCGTGGACAGCTCGTCGACAACGTGACGATGTCACTGACGGGTGGCAGCGCGATGGCGGGGCGGATCGTCGACGAGCACGGCGAGCCGCTCGAAGGGGTGACGGTGCGCGTGCTGCAGCTGCGATCGCTCGGCGATCGCACGGCGGCGCTGTCGCCGGCGAATGCGCGCGCACGCCAGACCGACGACCGCGGGATGTACCGGATCTACGGACTGCTTCCGGGCCGCTACCTGTTGTCCGCATCGACCGATGCGGGACCACCTCCGACGGCTGCTGCGGGTGGAAGCGCGTATCCGCCAACGTTCTATCCGGGATCCATGAACGTCACGGAGGCGTCAGCCTTGCGTGTGGTTGCCGGGCTCGACGTCGAAGACGTCAATCTGGTGCTCGTGGAGTCGAACACCCACCGGGTCACTGGCGTGGCGCTCGACGCGGCGGGGAAGCCGGCGGGCGGACGGGCCGTGCTCCTGAGCGTGAGCCAGCGGTCCGGTGCGGTGATGGTCGAGCCGCGGATAGCGCAGGCGGCAGCGGATGGCACGTTCGCGATCGACCGCGTGCCGCCGGGAGACTACGCCGTGCAGCTCACGGCGCCGCCGCCGGACGCGCCACGACTCGACCTGAAGCCGGGTGACGTACTGCCGGCGCCGCTGCCGATGGATTTCGGCATGCAGTATGTGACCGTCGTCGACCGTGATCCCGCACCCGTCAGCGTGCAGGCCTCACGCGGTGCGACCATCGAGGGGCGCATCGTGTTCGAAGGTGCGGCGCGCAGCAGCAGCCGACTTCGCATAGGACCATTTCCCTCGGAGTTCGACCATACCTTTGTCGTCGGATCCGGCTTTCCCGGTATCACGATGGTGGATGACGAGCATTTTCGGATGGAGCGCGTGACCGGGCCACGTCGCTTCATGTTGTCGGGCGGGGATAGCGGGGTGTACCTGAAGTCGGCGGTCGTGGACGGGGTGGATACGACGGACACGCCGTTCGACTTCGGCGTCAAGGCGGCAACCTACCATGACGTGGAGCTCGTGCTGGCGACCGCCTCGTCCATCAGCGGGCGGGTTGTCGACGACAGGAATGCGCCGGTGGCTGGCTGTCCGGTGTTCGTGCTGCCGGTCGATCGCACTCGCTGGTTCAGGCAGTCGCAGTGGATGAAGCTCGCGCGCACCACGGACGACGGTGCGTTCTCGATGACCGGCCTGCCGCCGGGCGCCTACCGGATTGCCGCCGTGCGCACGCTGGGCGGCGCACCAGAGTATGTCGATGACTGGCAGTCGCCGGACGTGCTCGAGGCAGTATTCTCACTGGGCACGGCAATCACGCTGGGTGAGGGCGAGCAGTCGACGCGAGCGCTGAAGGCAGTCACGAACTAGTGGTGTGACCGAGCCGTAGTGCTCTGCGGCTGATCGTGCAGGCCCGTATGTCGCTCCGCGAAACCGATGTGATCCACGCACCCACGCGTCCCCACCTTCGCGCTTCGCGCTACGGCGGGCAGGCTGCCGGCGCGCAACGAGCCATGCCGATACACTTCTGCTGTTTCGCTCCGGACATACGCCCCCACTGCAAGGGGCGCAGAGCATATCGTCTCGGTCGCAGCACTAATCGCGGTGTGGGCTAGAGAGGCCGCATGCTGACGATCATTGAGACGCCGCGAACGGTGATGCGTCCATTCACGGATGACGACGCCGAAACCGCGTTCACCTGGCTGAACGATCCGCTCGTGATGCGGTTTTACGGCGGGCAAGCGGATCGGACGGTCGACGAGAGCCGCGCCAGGGTCGCTCGATATCGTGAGCACTATGCGCGGAGAGGCTTCGGCAAGTTCATCGTCGAAGAGAAGGAGACGGGCTCGCCCATCGGTGACGCGGGACTCCAGGTCATCGAGGAGATCAGCCCGCATCCGAACCTGGGGTTCCGACTCGTGCCATCGCGCTGGGGCATCGGGCTCGCGTCGGAAATCGCGGCTGCATGGGTCGCCGTGGGCTTCGACTCGTTGCACATGGACACACTCAGCGCCTTCGCGGATGTCGAACACGTCGCCTCACAGCGTGTGCTCGAGAAGGTCGGCTTCACGCGGACGGCTCGCGAGGTCCTGATGGGGAGTGATGCATTCGTTTTCGCCTGTCATGCACCTTTGCGTGACGGGGTCGATTCCCTGAAGGCAATCAAGGTAGGATAGCGGCCTAGCCCCGACGCGAATCGAATGCCAGCGTAAGTGTGCGGGCGTTTTGGAGCACGCGGGGCAACCGTACGAGAGGCCCCGACCGTCAGCGCGCGGTGAAGACTGGCAGACACAATGGCCATTACAGCGATTGGCGCGGTGATCTTCTGGTGCGCATGGGCCGCATGGAGCGGTGCGCACATGACTCGGCGCGGAGCTACGTTGAGGACGCGTTCGCTCGGCTCTGTCGTGATGGTTGCCGGAGTAGTCGGCGCACTCTACGGTCTCCGGCTCCTCCTCTCATGATCGTCCGCTGTTGCAGGGCGGTTGCAATCGAGAGCGGTCAAAGCAATGCAGCCTCTCGCTCGTCGGCACGACTCTTCAACCCACTTATTGAATGACGTCGGTCTCGCGCAGAAACGCCAGGAATCGGGAGACGCAATCGGCCGTTGGCGAGAAGAACGGGTTGTAAGTCGATCCCTCTACTCCAAATGCCTGTCCTCGACTGGCGAGTACGGAGCAAGACCAGTTGCGGTACGTGAAAAACCGCGCACAATTCGGATCGCACCCCGGAACGTAGTCGACCATCACGAAGATCATCGAGTAGTCGTCTTCGTCTTCCGCGAATCTCACCAACCGCGCACCTTTCAGACGCTGACGAACCTCCGTCTCCAACTTCCGCTGCAGTCCTCGATCGCCCTACGGGGAATGCTGACGCTCGCGGATCGACGAGCTAGCCGTCACCGACAGGGTGACAGGCTTCGGGAGGTCCTGCAGTCCGACGGTCCTCACACCTGGTCTGATTGAGGTGCATCCACCCGTTGCGACTGCCAGGCAAAGAACGACCAGGCTCCCAGACGAGCGGACTCCCGGCGCCGCCACGAATCCGGCCGATCACGGCGTTAGTTTAAAGTGATTGCGCCGCTCACCACGGCTTTGCAGAATGGCGTCCCCGGGCGGAGTTGAACCGCCGGCCTACCGCTTAGGAGGCGGTCGCTCTATCCTCTGAGCTACGGGGACGTTCGGTGGGACGAATTTCTAGTTTACTGCTTGTTGCGCCTGGCCCGCCCCTTCCATAGGCGCTCAGGAGCGCTGCTACGGCGACGATGATCGGTTCGATTCCGAGGCCGTGCTCGATCGCCTGATCGACGCTGAAGGCCACGAGCGCAGGTGCCAACCACTTTGGCCACTGCAGTGCGATGAGCACGATCGACACGTCGATGCAGGCGAAGAGCGGATGCCGCCAGGATGGATAGTGCTCGCCGAACACCTTGATATCCCACCGAAGCAGCACCCAACTGGCGACGTGTCCCAATCCACCGAACGTGAACCCAATCGCAACCAGCCTTGCCACCCACACGGTGCAAAGAGAGTTGAGTGCTCGTCTCACGCCGCCCGCCGTTCACGACACCACATCGACCCATCTGGCAATGGCGAACCCGCTTGTCGTCGACAGACTCTTGCAGCTTCTATTCGAGCGGCTTGACGTCGCCCGTCCGAAACAGGTCGTCCTTTACCTGGGCGACCATCCACTTGCCATTGACGCGGACCATCAGCACGCCTTCGATGGAGTCGCCAACCGCGGAGCCTCGGCGCTTGACGCCAGTGACCTGGAATTGAATGTCGTCGCCCGAGAGAACCTTGGGCATGCTCTGGGACTGCGCGGCCATGCCTCTGACATAGCCAAAGGTCGCTGCGCACACAACGATGGCGCTGAACACGCCCGCCGAAACGATCTTCGAAGTCGCGATTCGCATGACGCCTCCTGTCGATGAGCTCGCCGTGATTCTATGCGACGATGCGACTACTGACACGGCGCGCCTCTCGGTCCGTTCGGGAACATCGTCATGACGAATCCTGTTCAAGTGCTGAAATACATCGAATTGAAGCTCGCACAGTGATCCCTCAGCTGACTGGCAGCGCCAGCATCCCGACGAGCAGCCCGGTGCTGTGGGCCAGGATGTTGGCGATCAGGTCGCGTCGCCAGATGTAAGCCATCGTCATCAGCACACCCATCGGCAGATCAGCAGCGAGCGCGAACACGCTGCCCCACGCAGGGATATGCGCAAGCCCGAAGCCGACGGCGGCAAGTCCGCCGCCGATCCAGCGGCTGCCGGTCATCCTGACAAGGCGATCGGTGGCATAGCCTCGGTACAGCGCTTCTTCGATCGCTCCACCCGTGACGGCCATCACCACGCGAAGCCAGATCGGCAGCCGTGCGAGTGTCCTCACCTGTGCATCGACCGCGTCCGTGCCGAAGAACTGAATGACGGGCGTGGTCGCGAGCGGCGCCAGGAACTGCACGATCACGAGCAGGGCAGCGGCGAGCGCCAGCGTCTGCCACGTCGGGCGCTTCACGCCGAGCGACGCAGGAGACGACCGTTCGCTGTGCAACGCGATCGCGAGGATTGCGACGGCGAGCCCGCAATACGCCGTCTGCAGCGCGACGGCCACCGAAACAGACGGCTCGTCGAATAGACGGCTGGTCACCACCACGTAGAAGGCAGGCCAAGCCATTACGAGCAGCACGAGCGCGAGCGTGGTCGATGCACGATTCCGGGGCGCTTCATGAACGAGCGTCATAGCAGGCGACAACGCTTCATCCGACGATCTCTTTGATCGTAGAACGCACCGGCGAGCATCTTGTCGCGCTCAGCAGGCATTCCCCAAATGATAGGATGCGCGCGATGCGCACACGACGTTCCTCTTTCGGTGAAGTCATTGCTACCCGCCGCCTGAAACCGCGCGGGCAGTCCGCTCCTCTTGTCACGGTGTCGCTCGGGAGACCGCGCGCAGCGAGCGACGGCACGCACTGGGAGTGCCCGTTCCGCTTTGCCGGTGGCGGGATGCGCCGGGTGGAGTATGGACGTGGCAGCGATGCCTTCCAGGCGCTGGCCCTCGCGCTCGAGCACATTCGCAGATGTCTCGACGAGATGGATCCACCACTCGTATGGGACGGCGTCTTCGAGGATCATTCCGGCTTCAACCGCATGATCCCGTGGATTCCAGGACCACGCCGCGGCCAGCGGATGTCGATTGCCCCCGGCACCCGACGCCTCGAGCGCATCGTCGATGGCGAAGTGCGCCGATGGGCCCTCGAGATGAAGCGGCGATACATCGCGCGCCACGGCACGGACAGGCGCAGCGCACGCAAAACGTCGGCGCGACGCACGACGCGCTGATCCGGATCCCGTCGGCAAAACGAGGCTAGTCCCCTGGAAACGTGATGAGTCGCATAATTCCCGGGCGGGGCATCCCGCCTCGCGGCGTTGCTCCTCCCTCAAATATGGCCAATATTCTCAGTCGTTGCGCCTGGCGATCCGGGCGCCGCGCTCCGGGACTTATCCAACTCATCACGTTTCCAGGGGACTAGCCGACGAACTGGAGGCTCCATTCGCCCACGCGGGCCGTCTGGTCATTCGCGCCTTCATCGACGCGCCATCGTTGTCGTCGACCACCGACATGGGTGCGCCACAGGCCAGCCAGGGAGGCCGGGGAAGCGTCAGAGGAGCGCGACGTCCGGCCGGCGCCTCTCCTCTGATACACTTTCTCGTTCGTCACCCATTCAGCGAGAGCGCAATGAAGAGACAGGAACGGCAGCACCTCAAGGAAAACGAGCTCGTCCACTCGATCGAGATTGCCCGCGGCTATCTCGAGTCGCGTCGCAAGCAGATGACGACCACCGTCATGGTTGTCGTGGTCGTGGCGCTGGCCGCCGGCGGTTTCTTCCTGTTCCGCCAGCGCGCGAACGCCAAGGCCGACGAGGCGTTGGCGACGGCACTGGTTGCGTACAACGCACGCGTGGTGCCGCCGAGCGATCCCGAGGCCGCCGACCTGCCCGAGTCTGCGGCGCTGGCCAACACGGGAACGTACACGTCCGAAGCGGCGAAGCTGCGCGCCGCGATTCCCAAGCTCCAGTCGGTCGTCGATAAATACCCCAACGACGAGGCGGGCATCGTGGCGCGGTATCACCTCGCCAGTGCGTACGCCACGCTCGGGCAGAACGACAACGCGATCAAGCAGTTCGACGAAGTGGTGAAGCGCGCCAAGAAAGAAGATCTCTACAACCGCATGGCGCGGCTCGGTCGTGCCGACACGCAGGCACGCGCGGGGCAGGTCGATGCGGCGATCGCGTCGTGGAAACAGCTGGCCGACGAGAACAACCCCGACATTCCGGCCGATGCGGTGCTGCTGGAGTTGGCGAAGGCCTATGCGGCGAAGGGCAACAAGGACGAAGCACGCAAGGCGTATACGCAGCTACTCGATCAGCACGCTGACTCACCGTATTCGGCTGACGCGAAGAGTGGGCTCGAAGCGTTGAAGAGCTGATGCCCGGTCCGACTAAAGTCGGACCCCACGAACAGCGATGCCCGGTCCGACTACACCGAAGATCACCTGTGTTGAGCCGCCGTGTACGCCAGGCCGACGCGCGGCGAAGCAGGAATGCGACCGCAGCGATTCATCGCGTTGACTTCCATCCACGCGTTTCAGATGCGCGAGTCACCTCCGGCGTTTTGAGCCGCGCGCCGGATGGCGCCCCGAGCTAGCCGATAGTCAACGCGTTTGCGGAAGGGTCCGAGCGCAGGTCGCATTCCCGGCCGCAGCGTCGCGGCGGTCTCAACACAGGTGAACTTCGGTTTAAAGTCGGACCCCGCGAACAGCGGCACCAGGTTCGACCAAAGTCGGACCCACAAAGACTGCTTCAGCGTTCGCGGGTGATTGCGCGGATCGCCGAGAAGTCGCCCGTCGCATTCAACTTCACCCCTGACAGGCTTCGCTGCGAGACCACGACGTTCGTCCGGTTCCACAACGGGATGAGCGGCGCGTCTTCGGCAATCTGCTTCTGCGCCTCCCCGTACAGTCGGCGTCTGGTCGCTTCGTCGAGCGCCGTCGTGGCGCGATCGATCAGATCATCGACCTTCGGGTTCGAGTAGTAGCCGCGGTTGTATCCCGCCGGCGGTATCTGCTGCGAGTGAAACACCCGGCGCAGCATGTCCGGATCGACGAGTCCGCCACCGACGAACTGCAGCGAGAACATCTGGAAATTCCCGCGCGCCACGTCGTCGAAGAGCGTGGCGAGCTCCGACGAGCGCACGTCGAGCGCAATCCCGACGCGCGCGAGATCGGCTTGGACGACGGACGCCTGCAGGCGCGCCTCCTCAGACGTCGATACACGCAGCGAGAGATTCAGTCGCGGACGCGGACCCGCGCCGTCCGGATCCGGATACCCTGCCTGATCGAGCAGCCCTTTCGCGCGCTCAGGATCGAACGTGAACTGGAACTTGTCCGGCTCGAATGCCCATGCCTGCGGCGGCATGAGTCCGAACGCAGGACGAGCGAGCCCGCGGCGGAGGTAATGCACGATGGCATCGCGGTCGATCGCGAATCCGATCGCATGTCGCACCCGCGTGTCCTTGAGGATCGGATCGCGCATGTTGAACGCGATGTATGAGAAGTCGAGTCCAGGCGACTGATCGACCCGGAAGTCGCCGCTGCGTTCGAGCTGAAAGGCGATGTCGGGCGGCAGGTCGTTGGCGACGGCATCGATCGAGCCCTTGCGCAGTTCGAGGCCGCGCATGGTGTCGTCCGGAATCACTTTGACGGTGACGCCGGAGTTGCGCGGCGCTCCCTGCCAGTAGCCCGGGAAGGCTTCGAGGACCACCTGCTCGTCCGGATCGAAACGCACGAAGCGATATGGCCCGGTGCCGACGGGATGCGTCGCCAGCGACGGACCCGACCCGAACGGCACGACCGGCGGCGTGTTCACCAGCTGGGTCGGGAATGCTGCGAACGGTTCCGACAGCGTGAACACCACGGTGTAGTCGTCCAGGGCGGTCACCGCCTTCATCGGCCGATAGGCGCCTTTGAAAGGAGAGTCGAATTTCGGATCGAGGAACGCCGCGAACGTATAGACGACGTCCTTCGACGTCAGCTCGTGGCCATCGTGGAACTTCACGCCCTGGCGGAGGTGCGCGACATAGGTGAGCGGATCCGGATTGTCGAGACGCTCGGCCAGTACGGGCTTCACCCGGAGGTCGTCGCCGAACGTCATCAGCGGATCGAAGATGAGCTGGGCAATGCGCTGCGAAGCCTCATCGCTACCCTTGCGTGGATCGAGGCGATTCGGTCCGCTGCGGACGCCGACGACGATGCGCTCGGGGTCACTCGGCGGGGGAGCGCCGCAGCCGGCGAGTACGCCGGCAAGGGTCACGACGAACACGGAGACGGATGTCAGACGCGCGTGAACCTTCATGACGATGTGTCGAGCACGCCCTTCAACTCGGCCAGGATTTCGAGCGCGCGCCGTGGCGTCGTCTCGTCGATCGCGATCTCGCGCAGCCGGCGGGCTACTTCATCGCTGCCGGGCATCGTGTCGTTGGCGCCGGCCGCGAAGAGTCCCATCTGATAGCTGTCCGGGCCTCCTTTGGTTCCTGACAGTGTCGGCCGTCCGCCGCGCGAGAGCTCGTCGCGCTCGAGTCCCTGCAGGATTTCCTTCGCCCGATCGACGACGGTCGACGGCAGGCCCGCCAGCCGAGCGACCTGGATCCCGTAGCTGCGATCGGCGCGGCCGGGCACGATCTTCCGCAGGAAGATGATGTCGTCTTTCCACTCGCGGGCGGCCACGTGCGCGTTCACGATGCCGGGAAGCGCGTCTGCCAGATCCGTGAGCTCGTGGTAGTGCGTGGCGAACAGCGTCTTGGGACGCGCCCGGTCGTTGGTCGCCAGGAACTCGGCAACCGCCCACGCGATGCTGAGGCCGTCGAAGGTCGACGTGCCGCGGCCGATCTCGTCGAGCACCACCAGGCTCCGCGATGATGCGCTGTGCAGGATGTTCGCCGTTTCCTGCATCTCGACCATGAACGTCGACTGCCCGCGCGCGATGTTATCCGCGGCGCCGACGCGGGCGAAGATGCGGTCCACGATCGGCACCTTGGCTTCGCGCGCCGGGACGAACGATCCAATCTGCGCGAGGATCGGCATGATGGCCGTCTGGCGCAGGTAGGTCGACTTGCCGCCCATGTTGGGGCCGGTCAGCAGCACGAGCTGCCGCGTGCCGCCGTTCAGATCGATGTCGTTCGGCACGAACGCGTCGCGCGAGAAACGCTCCACGACCGGGTGGCGTCCGTCGACGACGAGGAACTCGTCGCCGTCGTGGACGTGCGGCTTGGTGTAGTTGGAGACGGCCGCGGTTTCCGCGAGACCGGCGAGAACGTCGAGCGTGGCGAGGGCGCGCGCCGTGTCCTGGATGCGCGGAGCCTGCGCGGCAACCTGCTGGCGCAGCGTTTCGAAGATCTGCAGCTCCTGTTCGAGGATGCGCTCGTCGGCGCCGAGAATCTTTTCCTCGTATTCCTTCAGCGCGGGCGTGGTGAACCGTTCGCCGCCGGCGATGGTCTGCTTGCGCTGGTAGTCATCCGGCACGGCGCCGAGATTCGATTTCGAGATCTCGATGTAGTACCCGAACACGCGGTTGAACCGGACCTTGAGCGAGTTGATGCCGGTTCGCGCCCGTTCGCGCTCCTCCATCTCGACGATCACCTGCCGGCCGGCACGGCTGATGGCCCGCACCGAGTCGAGGTCGGGATCGACGCCGTCGCGGATGGCGCCGCCGTCGCGCGCCAGGGCGGGCGGCTCGTCGACGATGGTGCGCTCGATCAGATCGCGGACGTCGTCCAGGTCGTCGAGCTCGGCGCTCAGGCTGCGAAGGAGCGGTGCTCGCATCTCGTCGAGCGACTGACGGCACCTGGGGATCGCGGCGATGGATCGTGCGAGCGCCAGCAGGTCGCGAGGGCCGGCGGTGCCGAGCGCCGTGCGGGCCACCAGGCGCTCGAGATCGTGCACGCCTTTGAGCGCCTCCCGGAAGCGGCCGCGCTCCACCGCGCGAAACGCGAGATCCTCGACGCCGTCCAGACGATCGCGCACCGGCTCGAGTGCCAGGAGCGGGCGCAGCAGCCACGAACGCAGGAGTCGGGCGCCCATGGCGGTGATTGTCCGATCGATCTCGTGCAGCAGCGAGCCGGCCGTTCCGCCTTCGCTGCCTTTGACGATCTCGAGATGCTGAAGCGTGATCGGATCGATGACCAGGCACTCGGAGGACGGTTTGAACCGGACTGCGCGGACGTGGGCGAGATCGACCTTCTGGGTATCACGCAGGTAGCGCACGAGACCGCCGGCCGCGCGAACGGCGGCAGGACGATCGTCGAGGCCGAAGCCCTCGAGCCCGTGAGCGTCGAGCTGTTCGAGGAGCGTCTGCCGCGCCGCCTCCGACTCGAAGCCCCAGTCGTCGGCACGCGTAACCGCGATCTGCAGCCGCGCCGCTTCAGTGAGACGATCGACGAGATCAGTCGCCTCGGGAACCACCAGCTCGCGCGGGCGCAGCACGGCGATCTCGTCGTTGACCGCCTGCAGCCCCTGGCCACCGTGATATTCGGCCGTCGTGAACTCGCCGGTCGAGAGGTCGATGAGCGCCACACCGACGCGAAGATCGTCCGCGGGCCGGCGCGAAGCCGCGCCGACGATCGACATCAGGTAGGCCGGCTCCCGCGCCTCCAGGTATCCCGCATCGGTCAGCGTGCCGGGGGACACGACGCGGACCACCTCGCGCCTGACGATGCCCTTGGCCTTGCGCGGGTCTTCGACCTGCTCGCAGATGGCGACGCGGTACCCTTTCTTGACAAGACGCGTGAGGTAGCCGTCCGCGGCATGGTGCGGGATGCCGCACATCGGGATGTTGTTGCCCTCCGAATCCTTCGAGCGCGACGTCAGCGTGAGCTCGAGCGCACGCGAGGCGGTCAGCGCATCCTCGTAGAACATCTCGTAGAAGTCGCCCATGCGGAAGAACACGATGGCGTCGCGATGCTGACGCTTCGCGTCGAAGTACTGGCGCATGGCGGGAGTCAGGGTGGCGGGGGGCATCAGGAGGATCAATTCACAATGCTCAACTCACAATGCGCAATTCACAATTCACAAAGGGAATACAAGATGCCCGATGGCCGAAAGCCTCTTGGTTCTCCTGGCGCTGGTGAACCGCTCATGGTGACGCGTCGAAACGCTTTGTGAATTGAGCATTGAACATTGAGCATTGTGCATTTGATTACCATAGTGCCATGCTCGTGGCCGCTCTCGATACCACTTCCCGCCAGGGCAGCTGCGCGCTGGTCGCCGGTGGCGTGGTGGTCGACGAGCTCGCCGGCGATCCCTCGTTGACGCAGGCCGCGCGTCTGCCGGCCGATGTGCAGACGCTGCTGGCACGACGCGCGGTCACGCTCGCCGATGTCGATGTGTTTGCCGTGGCCGTGGGTCCGGGATCGTTCACCGGCTTGCGCGTCGGCATCGCCACCATGCAGGGGCTGGCGTTTGCGATGGGTGCGCCGCTCATCGGCGTCTCGGCGCTCGACGCGCTGGCGGTCATCGCAGACGAGTGGCGGACGCACGAGCGGCCGCCGGGGGATCGGCGGCTGACGGCAACATGGATCGACGCCTGGCGTGGGGAAGTGTATGCGGCGCTGTACGAGGGATGCCGCGCAATCGAGCCGGTCAGCGTGGAGCGGCCGGATCGGCTGCTGGCGCGAATCGAGGCGCCCGCGGTGTTCATCGGTGATGCCGTGGCGCTGCATCGCGACCTGATCGTGGAACGCCTGGGCGAGCTGGCGACGTTCGCGCCGGTCACGTCGCCGCTCCTTGCCGGCGCGATCGGCCGTCTCGCCCACACCGCGTGGCTGGCGGGAGAGCGCCCATCGCCCGATGCGATCCGCCCACTCTACGTGCGGCGCCCGGATGCCGAGCTTGCCAGGGATGCCCACGCCCGACGCTGAGCAGACGTTCTGGATCGAGCCGTTCGCCGGCGAAGACGATCTCGACGGGGTGCTCGATGTGGAAGCACAGTCGTTCTCGAACCCGTGGACGCGCGCCATGTACGCGTGGGAGCTGCAGAACCGGAACGTCTGTCACATCTATGTGGCGCGGACGCCGAGCGCTCGTGTGGCGGCGTTCTGCGCGTTCTGGCTCGTCTTCGACGAGATTCACATCAACAATGTGGCGGTGCTGCCGCAGTATCGTGGCCGCGGCATGGGCTCGGCCCTGATGCGATTCGTGCTGCAGGAGGCGCGACGTCTCGGCGCGTCTCGCGCGACACTCGAAGTGAGGGCCTCGAATGCGCAGGCCGGACGCTTGTACGAGCGTCTCGGCTTCCATGTCGCAGGCATCAGACCCAACTACTATTCGAGCCCGGTCGAGGACGCGTTGATCCTGTGGCGCGACAATCTGTGACGCGTAACGGGACATGAAGCGCGGCCCCCAATCTCCCCCCTTTACCGGACAGCTCCGACACGGACAGCGATGTCATTTGAGGATCGCCGGGCGGTGTGTTATGGTGCCCGCATAAGCACGTTACCTCTGTAACAGGAGAGGAGGGTACGGCCATGAAGGCAGCGGAAACGCAGGAAGTAAAGACCCTGCTGCTGCGAGAGGACGAGCACTACCGCGAACTCGCCGAACGTCACCACCAGCTGGACGATCGCCTCCACGAGCTCACCGACCGGCACTACCTGTCGACTTCCGAACAACTCGAGGAAGTCACCCTCAAAAAACGTAAACTGGCTCTCAAAGATCAGATGGAAGAGATCGTGCGCGATTACGCGGCGAGCCACGCCTGAACCGGCGGCCTCGACGATTCCTTCCCCCGTTGGACCGGGCCGGTCTTCCGCTGATCTGTGGAACACCGGGCCCGGTCTCTCTCTTTTATGCGCATCGATCCCGCGGGTTGGCCGTTCATCCTCGGCGGCCTCGTCGTCGCCATCCTCGTTGCCTTCGCCTTCAGCAAGGTGCTCGGCGTCGTCGTCCTGCTGCTGACGACGTTCTTCCTGTTTTTCTTCCGTGATCCGGAGCGTGCGGTTCAGGTGCCCGACGGGGGTGTCGTGTCGCCGGCCGACGGCCGGATCATGGTGGCCGGCCCCGCTACCGCTGCTGGCTTTGCGGCCGATACATGGCAGCAGATCAGTATTTTTCTGTCGCCGATGGATGTGCACGTCAATCGCATGCCGGTGAGCGGTCGGGTGGTCAAAGTCACGTATCGACCGGGACGCTTCCTGCCTGCCTACAAGGAACAGGCCGCCGACCTCAACGAGTACACTGAAGTGATCGTCGACCATCACGGCACGCAGATCGTGGTGCGCCAGATCGTGGGGGCGCTGGCGCGGCGGATTGTCTGCCGCACCCACGAGGGCGACATCGTTCATGCCGGCGATCGATTCGGCGTGATGAAGTTCGGCTCGCGCATGGACGTGTTCGTTCCGCGCAACGCCACGCTCCATGTGAAGGTCGGGCAGAAGGTCCGCGGCGGGATCACGCTGCTCGCCACCCTGCACGCGTCAGCGCCGGCGTTGCCGGCAGAGAGCGCATCCGCATGAACCCCGATCAGATCCCGTCGGTGCCCGAGCGACTCCGCATGCTGCGCCCGTTGCGCCGGCGGCAGACCGACATCGATGAACGGCGTGCGCGGCGCGGCGTCTACCTGCTGCCGAGCATGTTCACGATGGCGAACATGTTCTGCGGCTATGCCTGCATCGTCTATTCGATGCGCGGTGAATTCGCCATCGCCGCGCCGTTCATCGGCTACGCGATCGTCCTCGACATGCTCGACGGCCGTGTCGCGCGCATGACCGGCACGAGCTCGGCGTTCGGGGTGGAGTTCGATTCGCTCGCCGATGTGATTTCGTTCGGTGTGGCCCCGGCGATTCTCTCGTTTCGCTGGGGGCTCGAGCCGCTCGGGCGCATCGGCTGGGCAGCCGGGTTCCTCTTCGTGGCCGCCGCCGCGGTACGCCTCGCGCGCTTCAACATCCAGTCGGGCGCCCAGGACAAGCGCTACTTCGTCGGCCTTCCCAGTCCGGCGGCCGCAGGCGTTCTGACATCGACGGTGTTTGCGTATCCGGCGGGCCTGCACCTGCCGCTCCATGCCGTTCCGGTTCTCGCGGTGGTCATCGTGCCGGCGCTGCTGATGGTGAGCACGATCCGGTTCCGCAGCTTCAAGAGCATCGAGCTGCAGCCGCGGCGCAATTACGCCGTGCTGATGCTGGTGGCGCTGGCGCTGGCGCTGGTGATGGCGAGTCCGGAATTCGCGCTCGCGGCGATCGCCTACAGCTATCTGGCGTCTGCGTTCATCGGGCTCGCCTGGAATCGGCTTCGCCGGCGGCCTCACAACGACGTGCCGCACGAAGACAGCCCTGCCGGGCCTGCATGATCGAGTGCGCCACACGTCGGTTCCGGCTTCAGCCGGAACTGTCAGGTGGTTCGGCGGGCAATCGCAGTTCGACCATCGTGCCGCGTCCCTTCTCACTGCTGACGGCGATCGTGCCGCCGTTCAATTCCACGTTGCGTTTGGCGATCGTCAGACCGAGGCCGGTGCCGGTAGCCTTGGTGGAGAAGTAGGGCTCGAACGCGCGCGCGATGGCTTCGGCGTCCATGCCGGCGCCGGTGTCTTCGACCCGGATCAGCACCGTCGATCCTTCGTCGATCGCAGACACCATGAGCCTGCCCTTGCCGGGCATCGCGTGCAGCGCATTCTCGACAAGATTGCTGAGGGCACGCGCGATCAGTCCGCGATCCACATACAGCGATGGCAGCGTCTCGGGCACGAGGACGCGGAAATCGATCCGGTCCTGGAGTCCGACCCTGTACGGTTCGACGATCTCGCGAATCAATGCTGTGGCACTGACGACGGCGGGGCGCGCGATCGGCGACGAGGCGAAGCTCGAAAATTCGGACGCAATCTGACGGAGGAGTCGCACCTGCGTGAGGATCGTCTGCACGCACTCCTGCAGGATCGGCGAAAGCGGCTCGCCGCGATCGGCGTGCACGCGGCGGAGATGCTCGGCCGTGAGCTGGATGGGCGTCAAGGGATTCTTGATGTCGTGAGCAACCTGCCGCGCCATTTCGGCCCACGCCTCCAGCCGATGGGTGCGTTCGAGCTCGCGCCGCTGCCGCTGCAGCTCGCCGGCCATGCTGTTGAAGTCCTGCACGAGGCGCCGCAGCTCGTCGGAGGAGCGGGCAACGATGCGCGCGTCGAGGTCGCCGCGCGAGATGCGGCGCGTCGCGCGGGTGAGACGGTTGACCGGATCGGAGATGCGCTCCGCCATCCAGTAGCCGAGGAAGGCGCCGCCGAAGACGAAGATCAGCGCTCCGAGCAGCAGGCGGCGCGTGAGCGCGGTGATCTGGTCCTCGATGTCCTGCTGTCGTGAGGTGAGCGGAACCGTCAGCACGACTCCTGGCCGGCCGACGCTCAGTGGTGTGGCGGCGACCAGATACCCTTCCAGACGGCCAACGCGTTCGCGTGTCACGGCTGATGCCTGATTGCGCAGCTGGATGGCGCGATACACGTCCGCGGGAATCCGGGTGGGCAGCAGGTCCTGGGCGAAGAGGTCGCGCTCGCTGGTGGCCAGAAGGGTCGGCCCGTCGAAGACGTTGACGTCCTGATCGATCAAGCGACTGACGAGCACCATCAGGTTGTCGGCCTGCCCGCTCTCGACCGCAAAGCTCGATCGACCGCGCGCCGCATCCTGGCCGGCCGGAATGGGATCCTCACGCAGCATGCTTGCCAGCGTCTCGACCGTGACGGCAGCCGTCTTTGCCGTACGCACGGCCTCCTGCTCTATGCTGGCGCGCATTTCGTCGGCGACGTAGTTGCGCGTCACGAGTGCGAGGGCGCCCACGGGGAGGATGACCGCGGCAACGAAGGCGAGAAAGAGCTTGCGATAGAAGCTGGCGCGAATCTCCCGCAGCAGCGCCGGCGCCGTGGACGTTCGGCGCCCGGCCCATCCAAGCAGCCCGTTGGCGAGCAGGAAGACACAATACGTTCCCGCGGCAAGCACCATGAGCTCGGCGATGTTGACGAGATGGCCGAGCGGGGTGACCACCGGGAAGCCGAGCGCGTAGATCCCGCTGCGATCGCTTTGCAGATAGACGTTGTAGAGCGCATCGCCGCGTCGGAGATGTTCCCAGAATGGCTGGCGCTCGGTGCGATCGCCGGCGGCGACGAGGCGCTCGAGCAGGAGGCCGTCGAGCTCCCACGTGGGCTCTCCCTTCGGGTACAGCGGTCGGCCGCTCCATCCATAGAACGCGAACTCGACGTCGCGGCGGCTCTCGAAGGTGAGCGCGTTGTTTCCCGAGAGCTCGCCGGATTTGCCGCCTTCGCCTGGGCGCAGCAGCTCGCGATACGGCGTCCGCGAGGAGATGAACGGAAGATTCTCGTAGTCGAGAATCGCGTGCACGACGATCGAGCCGATCTGGGCACCCGATGCCGAACAAATCGGGCGGCCGGCATGGAGCATCGGGCGCTCGTCGGCAAAGAACGGCTCGACCTCGCCGTAGACCTCACCCCAAGAATTCGGGTGGAGCGCAGAACACACTTCGTCAGCGCGAGGAGTCGTGAGGCCGGCGGGCAGGTTGAAGGCGAAGCGGCTCCGCAGGCATCGCGAGGGGCCGTACAGCTCGATCGACGACGTGATCGGGTAGAGCGCGAGTGCGGTGTCTTTCCAAATCCTGAAGGCCAGATTGGTCGTGACTTGACGGGATTCCGACGTGCCGCGGGCTTCGTCGTTCTCACACGTGTCGGTCTCGGCGGTCGGCGACGCACGTTTGGTATCCGCCAGTTCCCGGGCGAGGTTCGGATCGGCTGCCAGTGCGCGATCGATTTCGCCCTTGCTGTCGGCCAGGCTGGTGGTCATCGTGTCGCGCTGATGCGAGGCTGCGAACGCGTAGCTGGTTTCGACGTACTGCGCCTTCCAGCGGTTCGCGAGGTGAAAGAGCGTGGGGTACGACGCGATGGCCGGAAGAATCAAACCGAGGGCGAGCAGCATCAGGCGGAAGGCCTGCGACCCGTGGCGATACCGCGCCTTGAGCGCGGGTGTCCCCAGGGCCGTGAGTACGACGGCAGCCGCCAGGGCGACTGGCGCCACCAGCACGCCGCTGCTGCGCAGGCTCGAGACGGCGCCGACCGGAAGGACCCAGCACCCGATTGTCGCGGCCAGTAACCTCCAGTCATGGCGCGGCAGCCGCCACTTGACGAGGGCTGCGCGCAGCGCAAGGACGCTGGCGCCGAGGGCGCTGGCGTGCAGCACGATCAGTCCCACCTGCATCGCCAGACGGCTGATGTCGAACGCCTGCAGCGAGAAGTGCAGGACGTCGAGAGTGGGCGCGATCTGCGCAATGGTGTCGCCCAGCATGGCTTCATGCGCCTGGAGGATGGCGGCGACGATGAGTCCGGCGGCCAGCTGGGTGATGAGATACAGCGCGAGCGGTCCGCCCGGGCGCACGCTCGATCGACGGGTGGCCGCCGCCAGCCGCCAGCTCTCGACGCCGTACCACGCCAGGCCCAGAAGGGCGGCGACGGCCAGCCATGTCAGCAGGAAGTCGAAGGGCGACGTGAGGAGACCAGGCAGCAGTCCGGAGGCATAGGTGGTGGCCGAGAAGACACGCGCATCCGCCCAGTCCGCCGGCGAGGCGAGGCTGAGCAGGCCGCGCCCGGCAACGATGCAGAGCGCTGCGCCCAGCGTGCCTGCGAGATAGCCCCGTCCTCTGTTTGCGCGATTCCTGAAGTCGAGCAGTGGCACGACGAGGACGAGCGCGGTGATCGCCACCACCATCAACGCGATGGAGGTCGTGGCGCGCCACCAGCGCGCCCGGGTGCCGGCGAGGTCCTGGGGACGAATGGACGCGGTGAACAGCGCTTCGCCGGAAGGGGCGGTGACGACGAACGTATCGGCGGCACGCGATGCGGGTGCCGCCGTGCCCGGCAGCTCCATGGCGACGGCGCCGAGGCGGGTGGGGAAGCAGAACGTCGTCGTTCGCTCGCCGCACGGCGAGCGCCCCAGGGCGGTGCCACGCCCGCCGGCCAGCATCTGCAGCGGCCGCTCGGCGGCAATCGTCCCCTGCTTCGTGCCGGCATCGTTGACGGCCCTGACGTAAATCAGCCGCAATCCGAGCTCGCTCTCGGCCAGAAACCAGCTTTGTTCGCGCTTCACCTGGTCAGCCGAGAGCTCTGTCGGCCGGCCAGCCCACGCCAGTGGGCTTCCATCGGTGTCGTAGACGGTGAGGGCGAGATCGAGCGATGGCTGGGCCTCGATGGCGGCCGCCGCCGACGAGAACAGGGCGCCGCGCTGGGCCGTCGTGATGCGGGCATCCGGACGATCCCGCACCTGGCTTGCCACGGTACGGAGATCACGCGTCATGGTGTCGAACGCGGAACGGACCTCCGTTTGGACACGCTCGCGCGCCGCAGTGTCGTCCGCCCCGAGCAGCACGCGGGCGAGGACGGCGCCGGCCAGAAGCACGCTGGCCGCAGCGGCGGCTCCAATCGTGGCGATGCGCACCAATCGGCGTTGCACTCCGCTCATTCTACGGGGGAACGGGCGTGCACGAGGGAGCGGGTGCGACGAGTCCGCGTGGCGCCGAAGACGAAGGTGGGAGCACTTCGCACGAAGGCGGGCGCGGTACAATCGACGTCGTGTCGTTCCGCCACGCGATGAAGACGGTGCTCAAGCGCGGTGCACTCGTTGCGGCTGCGAACTGGCCGGTCGCCTTCGCACAGGCGACAGCCGACGCGTTGTTCAAGCTGCTCGTCGCAGCGCCGCTCGTGGGCGGCGTCATTCTCGCCACGCTGGTCATCAACACGGACATCGATGAAATTGCGTCGACCGACTGGCGGCTGCTGACCGCGGCGCTCGTCTCCTCGCTGCTCCAGCATCAGGTCGTGCTCGCGGCCTTTCTCCTCTCGCTCGCGCTCGTCGTGGTGGGCGGTTCGCTCTTCGTGTTTCTGGTGAAGGGCGGCACGATTGCGGTGCTGGTGCGTGGCGAGCGGCAGGCGCGCGCGATCGAAAACGAGCCGCTGCACGTCAGTGCCTTGTCGTCGGCGTCCGAGTTCAGCATCGAGCTGTTCGTCGAGAGCTGCCGCGCGCTCTTTCCCCGCTACGCCAGACTCGGCGTGGTCCTGCTGGTGGCATACCTCCTGACCGCTGGCGCATTTGCCGGTGTGCTGTTGTGGGGCTCGCGCAACGGCGAGAGCTGGGCCTTCACGACGATCGCCACGGTCGTCGTCGCCGTCTGGACGACCTTCATCAACCTGCTGTACCTCCTCGTGCAAATCGTGATCGCGGCCGACGACTGCGGGGTGTCGACGGCGGTCCGGCGGGTGATCGCGTTCCTCCGCCAGGAGCGCCAGCTGCTCGCCGGCGTCTTCGGCGTCATCCTTGCGATGGTCGTGCTCGCGACCGGTGCGTCGCTCATCGCCTTTGCGGCGCTCGGATTGATCTTCCTCGTGCCGCTGGTGGGCCTCGCGGCGATTCCGCTGCAGCTCATCGCATTTCTGCTGCGGGCCCTGGTGTTCCAGTACATCGATCTGGCGTCGATTGCCGCCTACGCCTCGCTCTATCGAGGGTTCAGCGCGCGGACGGCGGATGCCGTGAGCCACGCCCCGCTCCCGGCGCTGGCGCCGCCAGGTCCGATGAATCCGTGAACGACGGCGTTCTACTCGGGAACAGGGATCAGGGATCGGGGATCGGGGATCGGGGATCAGGTTCGAACGGGGGATCAGGATCGGGCGTGACGATGAACTATGAGCGGTTCTTCTCGACGGTCGGCCGACAGCTCCAGGAGTCGGCCATCCGGCGGATGGGAACGGTCGTCGCTACCCGGAGAGATCTGATCTCGTTCGCGCCCGGCTATCCGGATGCCACGCTGTTTCCGTGGGACGAATTACGCGCGATCGGCGAAGAGCTTCTCGGCGGGCGCGATTCGTCCACGTTGCAGTATGGCCCGACGCGAGGTCATGCGCCACTTCTCGAATCGCTCGTCGGGCATCTCGCGTTGCGCGGGATCGGCGCGACGCCGGACGAGATCCTCATCACGACCGGTTCGCAGCAGGCGCTCGATCTGATCGCGCGCGTGCTCGTCGATCCGGGCGATGTCGTGCTGGTCGAACTGCCCACGTTCACCGGCGGGATTGCCGCATTCAGGAACGTCGGTGCCGCGTTGGTCGGCGCGCCCCTGTCGGAAGACGGACTCGATCTCGAGGCGCTCGACCAGGCATGGCAGAAAGCCACGGCGTGCGGCGGACGGGTGAAGCTGCTATACACGATCCCCAATTTCCAGAATCCGACCGGCGCCCTGCTCGCATCGGCGAAGCGGCCTCAGCTGCTCGCCTGGGCGGCGCGGCGGGACGTGCTGATTGTCGAAGACGACCCCTACGGCTCGTTGTACTTCGCAGAGGATGCGGATCCGTCTGCGACCCGACCATTGCGCGCCGACGCCGCCGACGGTCGCGTGATCTATACGAGCTCGTTTTCCAAGGTGCTCGCTCCCGGCTTCCGGGTGGCCTGGGTGACGGCACCACCGCTGCTCATCGATCGGCTCGAGACGGCGAAGCAATCGGTCGATCTCACGTCAGGCGTGCTCGATCAACGCATCGCGCACGAGGCGTTGCGGCGCGGTCTGGTGGAACGGGATGCGCCGGCGCGCCGCGCGCGTTATCGCATGAAATGTGGCGTCATGGAGCAAGCCCTTCGTCACTTCCTGGGCGGCGCGCTGACGTGGCGGTCGCCGAAGGGCGGCTTCTTCATCTGGGCAACACTCGGTGATGGCCGCACCGACGTGGAGCTCTTTGCGCGTGCGCTCGAAGAGCGCGTGGTGTTCGTCGTGGGCAGCGCCTTTCATGTGGACCGCTCCGGTCACGACACGATCAGATTGTCGTTCGCCGAGCCCAATCCTGAGACGATTGAGGAAGGCGTGCGTCGCCTTGCCCGCGCGTTCGATTGATCTCCTGCACGCAGCCGAAACCGATCTGCTATTTCGCTCCGCCCGGTGCCGTGGCTTCCGGGCTGGCCACCAGCCCGCCCGCAGCTGGTTTTGCGGTGCCCGGCACTGCCGCATCGGGGGTCGTGCCTTCCGCCGAGGTCTTTCCGTCCGCGGGCTTGTCGTCTTCCGGGAGTGGTTTGCGTTTGAGGCCGATCAGGCCGTCCTGGGTGGCAACGATCACCTCGACATGATCGTCACCGGCGCCGTTGATCACGACAGGCGGTGTGGTGACCTTGGAGAGGTCCGGAAGGGTGTAGGTGCCGAGCAGAGCCGGCTGTTCTTTGAGCGCCACCAATGTCAACGTGTAGTCCACGCCGGCGATCAGAATCCCGCTCGCGCTCAAGGTCGGTGCGGCTGTCGGCCTCGTCTCGATGGCTTTCCTCCATTTGAGGCCGCCGCGGTGATCGTAGGCGCGAACGGCGTTGTCCAGACCAACCACATACACGCGCGCATCGTCGATGAGCAGCCCGACGATGTCGAGTGACGACTTGCGCGGCGTCGGCCAGGCGAACGCGCCGGTCGCGACGCTGAGCGCATAGATGTAGCGATCGGAGGAGGCGACCACCGCCAGGCTGCCGGTGGTGACGAGTGCGCGCGGCGTTCCGGCGATCGTGGTGGTCCAGCCTTCGCTGCCGTCGCTCGAGCGCAGCGCGGTCACGTGACTGTCGTCGAGTGCGGCGAGAACCGTCTCGCCGACGATGAGCGGCGCGAGCGGGATGGCTGCGGGGAGGACACGCGCCCAGAGCTGCTGCAGATCAGTCGTCCGCCACGCGATCAGCCTCGAAGGCGATACCGGCACGACGATCGTTGCATCCGTCCACGCCATCCCGGCGCTCGGCGACGCGGGGAGCGGCGCTCGTCGTCTCGTAGTGCCCGATGACGGATCGAGCTCGACGATGCTGTCGTCGGTCAGGACGTATAGGGAATTGCCGAGGAGCGCGAGCGGAAAGCGGGAGGAGAGGTCAGCGGTCCACGAAGGATTGCCCGTCTCCCGTTCGAAGGCGCGGATGTGTCGCTCGACAGCGAGGAACACGTGGGTCTGGTCGGCGACGAGGGGCGAGGTGGGCGGGTCCTCGAGGTCCTGAATCCAGGCCTGCGCGGCCGGAAAGAGGTTGGTGTTCGCGGCTGGCGTGGCCGGCTTGGTTTTGGTCGAGTGCCCGGCGCACGCCGACGTGCTCAGCAACACGATAGCGATGAGAAAGGCGCAACATCTTGGGCGCCGACGCGCGGACACCCCTATATAATACGAGCTTCCCGTGTCCCATCAGCTCATACTCGTCCTCGATTTCGGCTCGCAGTACACACAGCTGATTGCGCGTCGGCTGCGCGAGCTTTCGGTCTATTCGGAGATCGTCCCGTTCAACACGCCGCTCGCTCGACTTCGCGAGCGCGCGCCGAAGGGCGTCATTCTGTCGGGAGGGCCGAGCAGCGTCTCCGACGAAGGGGCGCCGCGATGCGATACGGCGCTCTTCGATCTCGGCATCCCTGTGCTCGGTATCTGCTACGGCATGCAGCTGATGACGGACGTGCTTGGCGGCACGGTGCGTCGGTCCGGACATCGAGAGTTCGGCCATGCGCTCGTCCAGGTGCAGTCCACCGATCGCGTCCCAGTGGTCGATTCCCGGGCGGGCGATCGTCACGCCGGAGTGTCGGCGAAGGTGGAAAGCCCGGCGTCCGCTCCAGCGCTTTTCGCGAACGTGCCGGCGGAATTGCGTGTGTGGGCGAGCCACGGCGATGACGTCGGCGCGGTGCCGCCCGGCTTCGCGGTGGCGGCCACCAGTGCGACCGTGCCGATTGCCGCGATGGAATCGCCGGCGCGCCAGCTGTATGCGTTGTTGTTCCATCCGGAGGTGGCGCACACCGACTACGGCCTCGAAATCCTCCGCAACTTCGCCTACAACGTGTGCGGCTGCACCGGAGACTGGACGATCGCGTCGTTCATCGAGGAAGCGACGCAGCGGATCCGCGCGCAGGTGGAAGATGGCAAGGTTGTCTGCGGCCTTTCGGGCGGCGTCGATTCGACGGTGGCGGCGATGCTGCTGCACCGGGCGATCGGCGATCGGCTGACGTGCATCTTCGTCGACAACGGCCTGCTGCGGTACGAAGAGGCAAAGCAGATCAACAGGCGCTTCACCGAGAAGCTGCAGCTGCCGCTCGACTTCGTGGACGCGAGCGACGTCTTCCTCGAACGGCTGAACGGTGTGACCGATCCGGAGCAGAAGCGCAAGATCATCGGCGCGACGTTCATCGACGTATTCGAGCAGCGCGCGAACGAGCTGGGCACTTTCGATTTCCTCGGGCAGGGCACCCTGTATCCGGACGTGATCGAGTCCGCCTCGGTCCACGGCCCCGCAGTCGTCATCAAGAGTCATCACAATGTCGGCGGCCTGCCCGAACGCATGCGCTTCAAGCTGGTGGAACCGCTGCGGGATTTGTTCAAGGACGAAGTGCGGCGGGTTGGCGTCGATCTCGGCCTGGACAAGGAGTTCGTGGTCCGCCAGCCGTTTCCCGGTCCGGGACTGGCCGTGCGTCTGATCGGCGCGATCACCCGCGAGCGTCTCGATCTGCTGCGGCTCGCGGACAGGATCGTCGCCGAGGAGATCCGTCGCGCCGGCTGGTATGAACGACTCTGGCAAAGCTTCGCCGTGCTGCTGCCGGTACAGAGCGTGGGCGTCATGGGCGATGCGCGCACCTACGAGTACACGGTCGCCATCCGCGCCGTGGAGAGTCTCGATGGCATGACGGCCGACTGGGCGCGCCTGCCGCACGACCTCCTCGCGGCGATCTCGTCGCGCATCGTCAACGAAGTCCGCGGCATCAACCGCGTCGTCTACGACATCAGCTCCAAGCCGCCTGCGACGATCGAGTGGGAATAGAACCGTGTGTTCGAGGTTCGTGGTTCTCGGTTCTTTGTTCGCGTTCAGTTCGGATGTTCGCTTTCCGTGTTCGGTTCCGGCCGCCTGATTGCCGCGGACGACCCATCTGGCTCACATGGCTCCGAACGCAGAACTGAACGAAGCACCGAACCGAGACAACGAACCCACCACTGAACCGAGCCGAGAACAGAGAACTTAGAACTTCGAACGACATGAGCGAATTCGTCCACCTTCACCTCCACACCGAGTTCTCCCTCCTCGACGGCGCCTGCCGTGTCGACGAGCTGCTCGACGAGGCGGTGAAGCTGAAGATGCCGGCGCTCGCGGTAACCGAGCACGGCAACATGTTCTCGTCGGTCGTCTTCCACGACCATGCGAAGGATCGCGGCCTGAAGCCGATTCTCGGCTGCGAGGTGTACGTCGCGCAGGGAAGCCGTCATGACAAGAGCGGCTCGCAGACGGAGACGAACCACCTGGTCCTTCTCGCCGAAACAGACGAGGGCTACAAGAACCTGATCAAGCTGGTGTCATCGGGGTATACGGAGGGGTTCTACTACCGGCCGCGCATCGACAAGGAACTGCTCGCGCAGCACTCGAAGGGGCTGATCGGCCTGAGCAGTTGTCTCAAAGGCGAAGTGGCGAGCGCGCTGAAGGTGGAGCAGGCGAAGCCGGCGCTCGAGGCGGCGGCGCGTCTCAGGGACATCCTCGGCCCGAAAAACTTCTTCCTCGAGATGCAGTACCAGGGGATCGAGGAACAGAAGGTCGTCAACAAGGGAATCATTCCGCTTGCGCGCGAGCTGAACCTGTCGCTCGTGGCAACCAACGACGTGCACTACCTGCGCCAGGGCGACTATCAACCGCACGACATCCTGCTCTGCATCGGCACCGGCAAGACCGTCAATGACGCCCAGCGCCTGCGCTACACCGGCGATCAGTTTTTCCTCAAGACCGCCGAGCAGATGGCCGGTGTGTTCAGCGGCCATGAGGACGCGCTGAAGAACACGCTCCTCATCGCCGAACGGTGCAATGTCACCATCCCGAAGGGGCAGAACCACCTCCCGTCGTTCGGTGTGCCCGAAGGGATGACGCTCGAGCAGTACTTCGAGCAGGTGGCGCGCGAGGGCTACGCGCAGCGGCTCACGCGCCTCCATCAGCTGCAGTCGGCGGGATCGCTCAGGCACTCCATCGAGGACTACGACAAGCGACTCGAGTACGAGATCGCGATGATCAAGAAGATGGGGTACACGGGCTACTTCCTCATCGTCTGGGATTTCATCCGCTACGCCCGCGAGGAAGGGATTCCCGTCGGTCCCGGACGTGGATCTGCGGCCGGCTCGCTCGTCGCCTGGTGCATGCGCATCACCGACGTCGATCCGATCGACTACGACCTCCTGTTCGAGCGCTTCCTGAATCCCGAGCGCGTGTCGCTGCCCGATATCGACGTCGACTTCTGCGAACGGCGTCGGGGTGAAGTCATCGACTACGTCACGCGGAAGTACGGGCGCGCGAACGTGGCGCAGATCATCACCTTCGGGACGATGAAGGCGAAGGCCGTGGTGCGCGACGTCGGTCGCGCGCTCGACATGCCGTACGCCGACGTCAACAACATCGCCAAGCAGATTCCGCCCGCGCTCGACATGACGCTCGACAAGGCGCTGGCCGAGAATCCTGCGCTCAAGGACATGGCGGCGAAGGACCCGAAAGTGAAGGAGGTCCTCGATATCGGCCGTCGTCTCGAAGGCATGTCGCGTCACGCGTCGGTCCATGCCGCCGGCGTCGTGATTGCGCCGGGACCGATCACCGATTACGCGCCGCTCTACAAGGGAGCCCGGGACGAAATCACCACGCAGTGGAACATGAAGGAGGTCGAGCGCGTTGGCCTCCTCAAGATGGACTTCCTCGGGCTGAGCACGCTCACGCTCATCGATGACGCGCTCAAGGAGATCAAGCGCACCGAAGGAGTCGATCTCGATATCGACAACGTGGTGCTCGACGATGCGAAGGCCTACCGGGTGTTCCAGGAAGGCGCCGCCTTCGGCATCTTTCAGTTCGAGTCGTCCGGGATGCGGGAGCTCCTGCGCAAGGCGAAGCCCGAGCGCCTCGACGACCTCATTGCGCTGAACGCGCTCTATCGTCCCGGTCCGCTCAAGTCGGGCATGGTGGACGATTACATCGCGCGCAAGCAGGGTGTGAAAGAGATCAAGTACGACCTGCCGCAGCTGGCGCCGATTCTCTCCGATACCTACGGCGTCATTGCGTACCAGGAGCAGGTCATGCTCATCGCACAGGCGCTTGCCGGGTTCAGCCTGGCGCAAGCCGACATGCTGCGCAAGGCGATGGGCAAGAAGGACCCAAAGGTCATGGCGAAGATGCGCGCCGACTTCATGACCGGCGCGACCGCCAAGGGGATCAATGAGAAGAAGGCCACCAAGATCTTCGACCTGATGGAGTACTTCGCCGGGTACGGCTTCAACAAGTCGCACTCGACCGCGTATGCGTTCCTCGCATACCAGACGGCGTACCTCAAGGCGAACTACCCGAAGCATTTCGCCGCGGCGCTCTTCACGATCGAGGCGCAGAACACCGAGAAGCTGGCGATGTACCTGCAGGAGGCGCGCGATCGCGGCGTCAAGGTGCTGCCGCCGGACGTCAATCGCAGTCAGCTGAATTTCTCCGTGGACAAGGAGGCGGACGCGGTCCGTTTCGGCCTCACGGCAATCAAGGGACTGGGCGAAGGCGCCATCAACGCGATCATCCAGGCGCGGGAGGCGCTTGGCGGACGGATTCTGTCGCTCCACAAGCTGTGCGAGGTGCTCGACATGCGCATTGCGAACAAGCGGGTCTTCGAAGCGCTCGTCAAGTCGGGCGCCTGCGATTCGCTGATCCCTGAGCCGATGCCGCAGGGGGAGTCCGCCAGGCCGGTCGATACCGCCTTTCTCGCCAGGTGGCGTGCACGGCTCTTCGCGTCCATCGATGGCGCGTGTGAACACGGCAGCCGTCAGCAGCGCAACAAGGACCTCGGTCAATTCGACATGTTCGGCGGCAGCGACGATGACACGGCTCCTGTCGTCGTCCGACTGCCGGAGGTGCCGTCGTGGTCCGAGATCGAGCAGCTCAACTTCGAGAAGGAATCGCTCGGGTTGTTCTGGAGCGGTCATCCGGTCGATCGCTACGCGGAGGACCTGCGGGCCTACGGAGCGAAGGGGACGTCGGATCTGGTGGTGCGGCGTGACACGGCGGCCCCGACAGGCGGCGACGATGGCGAGGACGTGGCACCCGGCGCTGGCTCCCAGATCGCGTCACCCGAGCCACCGCCCCTGGCCCGTGTCGCCGAGGAAGTCTCGATCGGCGGGATCGTCTCAGGACTGCGTCCGCTGAAGACGCGCAAGGGCGATCGCATGTGCGTCTTCATGCTCGACGATGCCGCCGGCAGCATCGAGGTCGTGGTCTTTCCGGAGACGTTCAAGAACTTCGGCCACGCCGCGTCGGAGAACGGCGCCATGGTGCTGGTGAAAGGCAAGTTCGAGCGCGATGACGAATCGGCGCGGATCCTGGCGACGGAGATCGCACCGCTCGAAATCGTGCGCGAGCGGCTGGCACGGTCGGTTGCGATTCGCCTGTCGACGCCGCCACACGGACGCGAGACGTTCGAGAAGCTGTGGGACGTCCTCTCGCATCACAAGGGCGATCGACGGGTGGCGTTCGACGTCGAGCTGCAGGCGTCGAGCGGCAAGTTGCGGGTGACGGTGGACGTCAATTCGCAGATTCGCGTGCGGCCGTCCGAGCAGCTCGTGTCCGACGTCGAACGGATCTGCGGCGCGGGCTCGGTGAGCCTGCGGCAGTGACCTCGGCTGTCATGGAGACGTCGCAGAATCGTGTACCCGGCCTGGATTTCGGGATTTCCTCCTTCGCGCGCACCGCTGCGGCGAAGCCCGCCGGAGCTCGAACGGCGCAGGCGGACCACCAGCCGAGCACCGAACACAGAACCGAACACAGAACCGAACACCGAAACCGAACCAAGAATACGAACGTGCGAACTGAACGCGAACGAAGAACCGAGAACATTGAACTGCGAACGATATGACCGCGCCTCGTATCTGGCAACCACGCCCGTGTGACGATGAGCGGATTGAAATGCTGTCGCGCGAGCTTGGCGTCAGCGTCACTGCCGCGCGTCTGCTGTGCATACGCGACCTCGGCGATCCGGACGTTGCACGGCGTTTCCTGAGGCCGTCTCTCGACGATCTCCACGATCCGTTTCTGCTGGCCGACATGGGCGTCGCCGTCGAGCGAATCATGCGCGCGATCGGGGGCCGCGAGCGGATCGCGATCCATGGCGACTACGACGTCGACGGCGTCACATCGACGGTGATTCTCCGCCGCGCCCTCGAGCTGCTGGGAGCCGACGTCTTCCACTTCATTCCCGAACGCCTGCGCGACGGCTATGGGCTGCAGCCGGCGGCAGTCGATCGCCTGCATGGTGACGGCGCGCGGCTCATCATCTCGGTCGACTGCGGGATTCGCAGCGCAGAAGCGGCACAGCAGGCACGCGCGCTGGGGGTGGACCTGATCATCACCGATCACCACGAGCCGGACGCCGAGTTGCCGCCGGCCCTGGCGGTGATCAATCCCAAGCGGCATGACTGCCGGTATCCGGACAAGAACCTCGCCGGCGTCGGCGTGGCGCTGAAGCTGGTGCAGGCGCTCTGTGCGAAAGCGGGCCGCGCGGCGTGGCTGCCTGCGTTCGTGAAGGTCGCGGCCATCGGTACGCTGGCCGACGTCGTCCCGCTCGTGGGTGAGAACCGGATCCTCGCCAAGCTCGGGCTGGCGATGTTGTCGAAGGGCCCACACAAGGTCGGCCTGCGCGCGCTCCTCGACGGCTGCGGGCTGTCCGGCAAGGAGATCGACAGCTACCACATCGGCTTCGTGCTGGCGCCGCGGGTCAATGCCGCCGGCCGCATGAGCACGCCAGACATTGCCGCCCGTCTGCTCCTTGCTTCGGACGAGTCGATGGCGGCAGAGGCCCGCGATCTCGCCGAGCAGCTGAATACGGAGAATCTGCGTCGCCAGCAGGAGGAAGCCGACATCGTAGCCGCCGCACGGACCCTGGTCGAGACCGATCTGGAGATTGGATCGCGCACCGTCATGGTCGTGGCCGGCGAAGGCTGGCATCGCGGCGTCATCGGCATCGTGGCCTCGAAGCTGGTCGATCACTTCCATCGTCCGGCAATCGTGCTCTCGATCGACGGCGACGTTGCGCACGGGTCGTGTCGCAGCATCCCCTCGTTCAACATGCTCGGGGCGCTCGAGTCGTGCGCCGACGCCATGATCAAGTTCGGCGGGCACAAGCAGGCGGCGGGGCTCACGGTCGAGACGGCGCGGATCCGCGAGTTGCGGCGGCGGGTGAATGACCACGCGGACGAACGGCTCGGTCCGGACGATCTGCGGCCCCGTCTCTGGATCGACGCCGCGCTGCCGCTGAAACAGATCAACGAGCAGGTGGCCAGCGAGTTGACCGCGCTGGCGCCCTTCGGTGCCGGCAATCCCAATCCGGTGTTCCGCGCGAGCCGCGTCGAGGTGGTGGATGGACCTCGTCTCGTGAAGGAGCGTCATCTCAAGATGGCGTTCCGTCAGGAGGGACGCGTCATGCGCGGGATCGCCTGGCGCGCGCGCGAGCGCGAGTCGTTCATCAGCGAGCATCGCGCGGCGATCGACCTCGCCTTCTCGGTCGAGCAGGACACCTGGAACGGTGACCGCTATCTCCAGTTGTCGGTGGCCGATTTCCGGGCGCCAGAATAGATTCTGTTCCGACCAGAGTCGGAACCCACGACCGCGGCAGCCAGGCCTGAACTCGCCGTTCCGACTGACGTCGGAACCCACGATTGTGGCAACCAGCCGGAACCCGCGATCAGTTGCTATTCTTGAAGTATCGAATCATGGCGTGGCAGCGGCAGGCCCGAATCGTCGTCGCAGCAGTCGGCATAGCCACCGTGGCGGCCGTGTATCTGACGCTCGGCGAGCGCCGCCACGCGACGACGCGTGTGACCGGCTCGCAACTGCCGCCAAAGGTCCTCGTGCAGAGCACGAACGTGGACCTCGAGAACTTCAAGGGCGTTGCTTCCCGATACCGCGTCCACGTCGAAGGGCTGACGCAGTACGAGGATGGCAGCTCGCGAGGCAGCGACGTCAGGATCGTCACGGCCGATCGCGACGGCCGCAACTTCGTCGTGACGGCACTCGAAAGCTATGTAACCAAGGACAACGCCGATGTCCAGCTGAGTCACGCCATCGACCTTCGTGAGGACGATGGCTTCCAGCTGAAGACCGAGCAGGCGACATTCAACCAGCAGAGCGGCATGGCCCGCGCCGACGGCGACGTGACCTTCGGCAAGGGGCGGATGAGTGGAAGCGGCGTGGGAGTGACCTACGACGAGCACGCCGACGTGCTCGTGGTGCGTGACCGGGCGAGCATCGACCTGGCCGCCGCCGGTGATCAACCGGCAATCACGTTCAAAGGCAAGACGGCGACGCTCGATCGGATGACGCATCTGCTGACGGTGGGAGGCGATGTCCGCGTGACGCACGGCGCACAGGTGATCACCAGCAGTTCAGCGGTTGCCCACCTGACCGACAGCGACGATCGCGTCACGTTCGTCGAATTGAGAGAAGGCTCGCGCGTGGAAGGCGGACTCGGGAACGTAGGCTCGATGCACGCGCAGGACATCGATCTCACCTACGCAGACGACGGCCAGACAATCCAGCACGCCGTCCTGCGCGGACAGGGCGGAATCACCATGACGGCGTCCGAGGGCAGGAGCGGACGGCAGATGAACGGGGACACGCTCGATATCACACTCCGCCCGAATCAGACGCTCGATCGGTTGACCGGTCGTGACGGAGTCACGATGACGATCCCGCCCGCCGATGGTGCTCCCGCGCGCACGATTGAGGGCCGGACCGTGGACGCGTCGGCCGGAGACGACGGCTCACTGACGGCGGCGAAATTTGCCGGGGGAGTCGTATTCTCCGAACGGACGGACGCCGGCGGAATGCGCACCGCGAAGGCGAGTCTGCTCGACTTGACCATGAAGGACGACGCCGTGGCGAGCGCGGTGTTCACCGATCACGCCACGTTTACCGACGGCGATCTGACCGCAACGGCGCGGGAAGCGCAGTACGAGCCGTCGGCGGGGAAACTCTATCTGCGTAAAGTGGATGAGCGAGGCAACCCGCCGAGCGTGGCCGACGATCGTGTGTCCATAGAGGGTGCGTCAATCGATATCGAGCTCGATTCGCGAGGTATCGCCGCCGTCGGGCGGATCCGGAGCAGACTCAGGGCGTCGGGGGGCAACGGTCGTCCGGGGAAGGATGGCCAGGACGATACGCATCTTCCCGGTCTGTTGAAGCAGGACAAGCCCGCGGATCTGACCGCTGACCGGGTCGACTATGTTGGCGAGACCGGCCGGGCCGTCTACACGGGTCGGGCCCTGCTCGCGCAGGAGGCGACCGAGATCAGGGCAGATTCAATCGAGCTGCATGAGAAGGAAGGCGACCTGATTGCCAGAGGTCATGTGACGTCGACCATCGCGATGGATGCCGGGAAGCCGACCAGGGGAGACGCGACGGAGCTTCGTTACGTCGACCGTGACCGCACCATCACCTATGCTTCGCCGCGGGCTGCGGCGGGCGCAGATCCGGTCGCGCCGGCCCACGTCAATGGCGACCAGGGTGATCTCAGTGCCAGGCGTGTGCAGATTTTCCTCGAATCGTCGGACAGCAAACTGCAGCGTCTTCAGGCTGATGACGATGTAGTGAGCAAGGTGGATGCGCGCACCGTCCGGGGAAATCGGCTGATTTATGTCGCGAAAGACGACTCCTACGAAGTATGGGGCACGGCAGCGAAGCCGGTGATCCTGCAGGAGATGGTAAAGGACGGGTGTCGGCAGCTGCGAGGCCCGACGTTGAATTTCAACAGGGGCGCCGATACGATGACGATCGACGGGCAAAAGAAGTCTCTGGCAGAGTCGAAGAAGTTGCCGTCGTGTCAGTGACCTCGGCTCGGGCGGATGGCCCGAGCGCCACGCCTGTCGCCTCGCCACACGTGCCGGTCGCCACTCTTCGTACCGAAGATCTCACCAAGTCCTATGGCAAGCGGGTCGTCGTGCGCGGCGCGAGCATTACCGTCGGCGCGGGCGAGATCGTCGGTTTGCTGGGTCCGAACGGCGCCGGGAAGACGACGACGTTCTACATGACCGTCGGGCTCACCGCGCCGGATTCGGGGCGCGTGATTCTCGAGGGCGAGGACGTGACGCGCGATCCGATGTACGTGCGGGCGCGCAAGGGCATCGGGTATCTGCCACAGGAGCCGTCGATCTTCCGCGGCCTGACGGTCGAGCAGAACCTGCTGGCGATCGTCGAGACGCTGAAGCTGTCGAGGAAGGCGCGCAAGCAGCGCGTGGCAGCACTGCTCGAGGAACTGAAACTGACGCGGCTCGCGCGGTCACCCGCATATGCGTTGTCTGGCGGTGAGCGCCGTCGCGTCGAGATCACGCGCGCGCTGGTGATGTCGCCGCGGTTCATCCTGCTGGACGAGCCGTTCGCCGGGATCGATCCGATCGCGGTATCGGACATCCAGGCGATCATCTTTCACCTGAAGGCGCGCGGGATCGGAGTACTGATCACCGATCACAACGTCCGCGAAACATTGCGGATTACGGACCGGGCATACATCGTGCACGATGGCGTACTCTTTCGAGATGGGACGCCGGTCAGTCTGGCCTCAGACGACGATGTGCGCCGGATTTATCTGGGGACCGACTTCCGGTTGGACTAAGATGCCTTTCAACATGGAGGGCAGGGGCAGAAGGCCGGGGGAACCAGGGCGACCGATGGACGATTACACTCGCAGAATGGTGAGCACGACGCGAACCTCAGCCGCATGGCGCCGTCCGCTGCTCACGAGAACGCACCCCTAGGCTCATGGCAATCTCGCAGAAACTGCACACCAAGCTCGTTCAGAAGCTGATTCTGACCCCGTCGCTCCAGCAGGCGATCAAGCTGCTGCCGATGTCGACGCTCGAGCTTTCGGAGTTACTCAACCAGGAAATGGTCGAGAACCCGATGCTCGAGGAAGTGCCAACCGAAGAGTTGCAGCCGGTTGAGGCCGCCCAGGAGAAGCAGGAAGAGAAGAAGCCCGATACCGAGAAGAAGGACACCTGGGACGACCAGGATTACGAGTACTTCTTCGGCGACTATCTCGACGACGGCTATCGCCCGCGTACGCCGACCGAGGTGAAGGAGCTGCCGCCGATCGAGAACACGCTCTCGAGCTCCGCGTCGCTCTCCGATCATCTGCTCTGGCAGCTGTCGATGCAGACCGACGATCCGCTCGTGCGCGAGATCGGCGAGGCGATCATCGGAAACCTCGATGACGACGGCACGCTCGTGGCGACTGTCGAGGAACTGGCATCGATGGGGCCGTGGGCGGTCGAGGATGTCGAGCGTGCCCTCTCGGTCATCCAGGGGTTCGATCCGGTCGGAGTCGCGGCGCGCGATCTTCAGGAGTGCCTCCTCCTGCAATTGCGGCATCACGGTCACGGCGGAACACCCGCCGAGCGCATCGTCAGCGAACACATGCAGCTCCTGAAGAACCATCAGGTGCCGGAGCTGGCGCGCAAGCTGGGGATGTCGATCGACGAGCTGAAGCCGCACATCGAATTGATCCGGCATCTCGACCCCAAGCCGGGCAGCCGCCACAACCCGTCGCAGTCCCAGTACGTCATTCCCGACGTGTATGTCGTCAAGGTGGAAGACGCGTACGTGGCGGTGCTCAACGAGGAAGGGCTGCCGCAGCTGCGGATCAGCCCCGTCTATCGTCGACTGCTGGACAAGGGCGCCGCGGAAAACACCGACGAAACGCGCGCGTATGTGAAGGACAAGTTCCGCTCGGCGCTCTGGCTGATCAAGTCGGTGGAGCAGCGGCAGAAGACGATCCACAAGGTCGCAACGAGCATCATCAACTTCCAGCGCGACTTCCTCGATCACGGCATCGAATACCTGCGACCGCTGGTGCTGCGCGATGTGGCCAATGACATCGGCATGCACGAGTCGACGGTGAGCCGCGTGGTGACGAACAAGTACATGCACACGCCGCAAGGCGTGTTCGAGATGAAGTACTTCTTCCACAGCGGCATCGCGAGCTCGTACGGCGAGGCGGTGTCGTCGGTCACCATCAAGCAGCGCATTCGCAAGATCATCGAGCAGGAGGATCCGCGCAAGCCGCTCAGCGACTCGAAGATCGTCAGCATCCTGCAGCGCGAAGGCCTCGAGCTGGCGCGCCGCACGATCGCGAAGTATCGCGAGGAGCTGAAGATTCCGACCTCGAACCAGCGGAAGGTCCTCTACTAGCCAGGCGTCATTCGACGATGCGTCTCGAACTCACCGGTCGACAGGTCACCATCACCCCCGCCGTCAGGAAGCTCGTTGAAAAACAGCTGGCGCCCGTGCTTCGGGTCCTGAACCACAATGCGGTGTCTGCGCAGGTGGTGGTGACGAAGCAGAAGGCGCGGTCGCGCGCGGAGGTGACCCTGCACGCCCGTGGCGATCATTTTCTCCACGGCGCCGGCAGCGGAAGGGACCTCCTCGAAGCGATGGCGATGGCGATGGCCAAGATCGATCGCCAGGTGGAGAAGATGAAGGGGCGGTGGGAGAGCCGGAAGCGGCGCAAGGCGCCCGAGCCGGTAACCGAGGCCGCTGCCGATGTGACGCAGGACGTACGCATCATCCGCGCGCGCCGGTATGCGGTGAAGCCGCTGTCCATCGACGATGCGGCGCTCGAAATCGGCGCGGCGACCGAGGGCGTCCTCGTCTTTCGCAATGTGGCCAACGATGCCATCACCGTCCTGTTCCGCCGGAGCGACGGCCATCTCGGATTGATCGAACCCGAGGATTAGCGAGGCTTCGCCGCAACCAGCGAGCATGTCGATGTGCCTTCGCCGGGTGAGGGTCATGACTTCTCCTCCATCTCTCGAGCCGTTGCCCACGGCCAGCCGCCAGCCGCACGCAGTTTTCCACCCATGACGTCACCCGCGGTGACCGTGGCCGATCTCCTCAGCGGCCGTGCCGATTCCTACGGACTGGCGATCGAACTGCTGGCCGGAGAGACCGGCAGCGGGCGCGTGATTGCGAGCCCCCACATTCAGAAGACCGGGCTTGCCCTGGCCGGTTTCCACGAATACCTGCAGCCGGCCCGGATGCTGGTGTTTGGCGAGAGCGAAGTGCGTTACATCGAAAGCCTCGATCACGCGAACCGCCTGCGCGTGATCGAGGCGGTGTTCTCGCACGATATTCCGTGCGTGATGATCACGGGCGGCTGGGAACCGGCGTCCGAGCTCAAGGCCGCCGCGTCAAGATACGGAGTGCCGCTGCTGCGAACGGCGACGGCGACGCCGGTCGCCATCGCGCGGATCGGGGCGATACTTGACGATGCGCTGGCGGTCCGCAAGGTCATTCATGGCGTCCTGATCGACATCCTGGGCCTGGGCGTGCTGATCACCGGCGAGAGCGGGATGGGGAAGAGCGAGTGCGCGCTCGACCTCGTCGTGCGCGGCCACCGGCTGGTGGCGGACGACACCGTCGAAGTACGGCGCCGCGGCGAAAACGAATTGATTGGCACCTGCCCCGAGTTGACGCGGCACCACATGGAAGTGCGCGGGCTTGGCGTAATCAATATCCGCGATCTGTTCGGCGTCGCGGCGACGCGGATCTCGAAACGGGTGGAGCTCGTCGTACAACTGGAACGCTGGGATCCGGCGCGGGAGTACGACCGGCTCGGTCTGGATGAGAAGACCTACGAGCTGTTCCAGGTGAAGGTGCCCGTGATTCATATGCCAGTCGCGCCGGGCCGGAGCCTGGGGATCCTCGTCGAGGTGGCGGCGCGCAACCAGCTGCTGCGATCGCGCGGCCTCAACGCCGCCCGCGATCTGGTGTTGCGGCTCGACCGTCAGCTGCAGGAGTCCGAGGAAGACGACGAGGATACAGCTCACGGAGGCGGGCGGTGAAGACGAGGCGTACAAAATCGAGAGTGGAACCGCCCCCGACAGAGGCACCGCCGGGCCTCAAGCGCGGGCGTCCCGGCGAACGGCGCTTCGTCATCCTGACGGGCCTGTCAGGCTCGGGAAAGACGCACGCCATCCGGGCGCTCGAGGACCTGGGCTACTTCTGCATCGACAACCTGCCGACCCAGCTCCTGCCGACACTCGCCGACCTCTCGATGCGCAATGACGCCGGACTCGACAAGGTGGCCATCGTCGTCGATATGCGCGAAGGCGGCTTCGTCAAGGAGTTTCCTCGGACGTACCGGAAGCTCCAGGCGTTGCCCGGACTCAGGCCGACCCTGATCTTCCTTGAGGCGAGTCACCAGGCGCTGGTCCGCCGTTTCAGCGAGACGCGCCGGCCGCATCCACTCGCGCCTGACCGATCGCCCACCGAGGGGATCACCGAGGAACGCGGCAAGCTGAACACCATCCGATCGATGGCGGATCTCATCCTCGACACGACCAACCTCACCGTCCACGAACTGCGCGAACGCTTCATGCGCATGTCGCGTGAGCGCGGCGTGCAGGCGGAGATGATCGTGAATCTGGTCAGCTTCGGGTACAAGCACGGGCTCCCGGTGGACGCCGATCTCGTGTTCGACGTACGGTGTCTTCCCAATCCGCATTTCGTCGAAAGGCTGCGCGAGCTGACCGGACGCGACGCCGCGGTCGTCCGCTTCATGCGCCGGCACGAAGAAGCCACCGACTTCATCGAGCGCCTGACGTCGTTTCTCCGCTTCGCGCTGCCGCACTACGTGCACGAGGGCAAGAGCTACCTCACTGTCGCCATCGGCTGCACGGGGGGACGCCATCGCTCGGTGATGATTGCGGAGGCGCTGAAGAAATCACTGGCCGATGTGCGCGGCGTGCGGCTGCGCGTGAAGCACAGGGACTCATGATCGGCGTCGTGGTCGTCACGCACGGACAACTTGCGACCGAGCTGGTGCACGGCGCCGAGACGATCGTCGGCGACCTGCCGCACGTGACCGCCGTCTCGATCGGATGGCATGAAGACACGCAGGATGCACGGGACGAAATCGCCCAGGCCATCGCGCGTGTCGCGCGCGATCACGGCGTGCTGATCCTGACCGACATGTTCGGTGGAACGCCCTCGAACCTGGCGATGACGTTCCTCGACCAGGGAAGCATCGAGGTCGTGACCGGCGTCAACCTCCCGATGCTGATCAAGCTGGCAGGGGTCACGCCGCAGGCGGATCTGCTGACCGTGGCGAGGGAGATGCGCGAGCACGGCCGCAACGCGATCTGGGTGGCGTCGGACCTGCTGCGGGGCGAAAAAACGTAGCCAGGCTGCGCCCCGCTGCGTCAGACTGCTGGCTGTGCCGACGCTTGGACATGGTGGGTTTAAGATGAAGACGGTATGACGAAGCGGGCCGTGACCGTCGTGAACCAGCTCGGTCTTCACGCGCGTGCGGCGGCACGTTTCGTCCATCTCGCTGCGCGGTATCGCTCGCAGGTGCGGGTGGCGCGCGACGCCAAGGTCATGGACGGCAAGAGCATCATGGGTATCCTTCTCCTCGCCGCCGGGCGGGGAACGACCATCACCATCAGCGCCGAGGGCCCCGACGAGATCGAAGCCGTGGCGGCGCTCGCGCACCTCGTGGAAACCGGATTCGGAGAAGACGCGTGGAGCGCCTGATCGGGATTGGCGTCTCGAGCGGGATCGCCGCGGGGCCGGCGCTCGTCGCGATCCAGCGAACGCAGGTCATACGGTTCCCCATCTCGCCCGATCGCGTGGCGCGCGAGCTGTCGGCTCTGGACCGCGCGCGGGCGCGCTCGACCGAACAGCTGCAGCAGATTCGCCGGCGGATTCACGAGCTGAAGGGCGCCGATCTGGCCGCGATCTTCGACGCGCAGCTGCTGATGCTCGAAGACCCGATGCTGGTGGGCCGCGCCGCGACGATTCTCTGCGAAGAGCGCGTCAATGCCGAATGGGCGGTGCAGCGCGCCCTCGACGAGCTCGCCGCGGTCTTCGACGGCGTCGAAGATCCGTACCTGCGGGAGCGCAAGGGCGACCTGCACGACGTGGCCGGACGCCTGCGCATGAATCTCCGCGACGGCAAGGGAAGCGCGCGCGATCTGCTGCAGGACCTGGATACCCCCTGTGTGCTCGTGGCCGACGAACTGACGCCGTCAGTGGTCGCACAACTGGATTGGACCCGCATTCGCGGCTTCGCCACCGATGCCGGCAGCCGGACGTATCACACGGCCATCCTTGCGCGCTCGCTCGGCGTGCCGGCAGTCGTTGGACTGCACGATGTCAGCCTTCGCATTCCACCCGGCGCCTCCGTCATCGTCGACGGAGAGACGGGGGAGGTGGTCATCGACCCGTCGCCGGCGATCCGCCAGGAGGCGGAAGGGCGTTCACGGCGAACGAGTGTTGCGGCCCCGGTCGTGCGTGATGCCGACACCCCGCTCGAAACCACCGATGGCGTACGCATCATGCTGCAGGCCAATATCGAGCGGGCGGATGACGTCGCCGCCGCGCTGGCCGCCGGCGCGGAAGGCATCGGGCTGTTCCGGTCCGAGTTCATGCTCGTCGGCGGACCGCCCGACATGGCGTCGGAGGACGAGCAGTACTCCGTCTACCGGCAGATCGTCGAGCGCATGGCTCCCGCGCCGGTCACGATCCGCACGTTCGACATCGACGAGCGGCAGCTCGCGCGGCCGCTCGTCGATGCGGCGCTCGACGCCCGATGGTTTCCAAATCACGAGCGCGACCGAGCAGGGCACGCGGGACTTCGCGGGATCCGCTTCGGGCTGGCGCAGCCGACCATCTTCAAGGTGCAGCTGCGTGCGCTGCTGCGCGCCTCGGAAGGGCGTGCTCTGCGCATCATGTTTCCCTTCGTATCGGCCGTCCACGAAGTGCGAACGGCGAAGACGCTGCTGGCGGAAGCGCGCGCCGAGCTCGAGGCGCGCAATATCGCCATTGGTGACGTACGCGTCGGCATCATGATCGAAGTGCCCTCGGCCGCGTTCACCGCGTCGCTGCTGGCGCGCGAAGTCGACTTCTTCACGATTGGTACGAACGACCTGATTCAGTACACGCTCGCAGTCGATCGCACGGACGAACGTGTGTCCGATCGGTACCAACCGCTGCACCCGGCGGTGCTGCGGCTCCTGCGTGGGGTGCGCCGGGGCGCCGTGCGCCGCGGGATTCCGGTTGCGGTGTGCGGTGAGATGGCGTCGGATCCGCTGCTGCTTCGGTTGCTGATCGGCTGCGGCCTCACCGAATTCAGCATGACGCCCGGCGCGCTGGCGGTGGCGCGTCGCGTCGTGCAGCAGACGAGCGCGGGACAGATGGCGCGCATCGCGGCGAAGGTGCTGACGCTCGGCACCATCCAGGAGATCGAGGCGTTCCTGAACGATTCATTCGATCACGTCGGCGCCATGAGCGAGGCGCCGGCGCGGTAGGGACGGTCGCGCGGGACCTGTAGAGAAAAGACGCCGGGTCCGTGCGGGACCCGGCGTGCCTGTCAGGAACGTGGACGTCAGAACGGGATATCGTCCTCGGAGATTGGCTCCATCGGTGGCTCGTCGCCGCCGCCCATCTGCGATGACCCGCGGTCCATTCCCCCGGCGCTGCGGCCGGCGCCTCCACCTCCGCCGCCAAGCAGTGTGATGCGGTCGGCCTTGACCTCGGTGGTGTACCGCTTGTTGCCGTCCTTGTCGTCCCATTGCCGCGTCTGCAGACGGCCCTCGACGTAGATCTGCTTCCCCTTCGTCAGGTACTCCTGCAGGCTTTCGGCCTGTTTGCCCCAGAGAATGACGCGGTGCCACTCTGTTTTTTCCTGACGCTGGTTGCTGCGGTCGTTCCACACCTCGGTGGTGGCGAGATTGAGCGTGGCGACGGCGGCGCCGCCCGGCGTGTAGCGAAGTTCCGCGTCGCGTCCCAGATTGCCCACCAGAATGACCTTGTTCACGCTGCCCATGACGTTCCTTTCGGCGCTCGACGTACGAGCCCCCGGCGATTGCGGTTGCCGCAACCGTATGGTCGGTTGACGCGCGACTGCGAGGCCGCGCGCTTTGTTGATCAGTGTGCGCCGGGAGAGTGACAGAGCAGGTCAGGGCCGGGGCGCTGCCGCCGGTGGCGGCAGGCCGTCGAGACGCTGCTTGGCGAGTATCCCCCAGTCGCTGTCAGGATACTTCTTCACGAGCGTTTCCCACGCGGTCCGTGCGGCCTCGAGCTGACCCATCGATCGCTGCACCTCGCCCAGGCGATAGTACGCGTTGGACACGCGGTCCATGTTGGTCGGGTAGTTCTGGATGACGGCCGTGAACCCGGCAACCGCCTCCGGCAGCTTTTTCAGTTTGACGTTGCTCTCCGCGAGATAGAACTGTGCGTCCGCGGCACGCTCCAACTTCGGATACTCGCGCAGGAACATTTCGAAGCCGGTTGCCGCATTCTTGGCGTCACCCGCGGTGTAATCGCCCCACGCCGTGTCATAGAGGCGACTGGGCGGGACACCTGGCGCCGAGGCGCGTGGAATCGACGGTGCGACGGGAGGACCCACTGCCACTGGCGCCGGGGGCGTTGTCGCACCGACGGCGGATGTCGAACCGTCGGACGGGGGTGCGGCCGTGGCCGCCGCGGAGAGGGCAGCGGCCACGGCATTGATTGACGTGATGGCAGAACTGAGGGAGGTCGTCAGGGCGCCGAGATCCTCTTTCAGGGTGCCGAGCCGCACGTTGGTGTCCGACGTGCGTTCGTTGATCGCGCGCATCTGCGTGTTCAGGTTGTCGATGACCGCCTTCTCGTCGGCGAGCGCCTTGCGCGTCGCCGCATCGCTTGCGTCGAGGCGGGTGGCGAGCGCCTTGATCGCATCACTCGCTTCACTCAGCCCCTTCGAGAGCTTCTCGATCTGCTGCGCCTGCTCCTGCTGCTGCTCCTGCAGGATCCGGAGATCCGCGGCCATCTGGAGATGCTCGCGGTTCTGTGCGTGCGCCGGCGCCGCGGCGGCGCCAACGACGACCATGACGACACTGATGACGACCCTCTTCATGACAGCCTCAGAATACGGCATTCCGCGCCGGCTCATCTGGCGGTCACGACGAAGTGGGCCCGGCGATTCTTGGACCAGGCGCCCTCATCGTGGCCGGGATCGAAGGGGAATTCCTTCCCGTAGCTGACAGTCTGGAGACGATCCTCCGTGACGCCAAGCGACACGAGATACGTCTTCACCGCCGCGGCGCGCCGCTCACCGAGCGCGAGGTTGTACTCGGCGGTGCCGCGCTCGTCGGCATGTCCTTCCACCGTGATCTTCCACGACGGGTTCTTCTTGAGGATGTCGGCGTCCGCGGTGACCACCGCGCGGCCGGTATCGTCCAGCTCGTAGCTGTCGAGCGGGAAGAAGGCCGGCTTGAGCGGGGAGTTCCGGTTCAGATCGTCGAGCGACGTGCTCGATGCCGAGTCGTCGACGGGGCGCACGACCGGAGTCTCGTCGACGCGTGTGGCGTTGTTCGAGGCCGACGTTGTCGCAGGCGTGGCTGGCGGTCGTGTCACGGGTGGCGCGGTGGCTGTCTCAGTCGGTGCAGGCTGCGTCGGGGCTGGTTGCGAAGCCGGTCCCACTTTCGCCGTGCGTGGTGCGCAGCCGGCAGCGCCGCCGATAGTGGCCGCGAGGAGTGCGAAACCCAGGAATCGAATGGTGCGTGCGTTCATCGTGTTCATTGCTGTCAACCTCGCCGTGATGACTCTCTTGTGATCAGTTCGGCGACCATGCAGGGGTCTGATTGTTGCCTGTCTTGGTCAGCTGTCGGGCGCCCTGTCCGTCCCGTCCGACGACCCAAATCTGTTTGGAGCCGGTCCGTGTCGACATGAAGGCCAGATGTCGACCGGTTGGGGAGAAGGCCGGACTCTCGTTCGAGCCTCCGGTCTGGGCGTTGTCGGTGAGCCATCGCCCCTTGCTGCTTGCGCCGGTGGCGATGTCGTAAATCTTGATGTCGTACCACGAGCCGTGCTTCGCACTCAACGCGATCTCGTTGAACGGTGCCGGCGACCACGTCGCGCGGTCGGCTTCGGTCTCACCGCCGTTCGAAACCAGGCGAACGTCGGTCCCGTCGATGTTCATCGCGTAGACCATCGGGCGCCCGCTACGATCGGACGTGAAAGCGATCTGCCCACCGGATGGAGACCAGGTGGGAGTCGTGTCCTCGGCAGGATTGTTCGTGACGCGCCGGAGGTTCGAGCCATCGATATTCGCAACGTAGATGTCCATGTTGCCGCTGCGATCGGAGCAGAAGGCGATCTTGCTGCCATCCGGAGAAATGACCGGCAGGTAGTTGTTCCCGACGCCCTTGGTCGGGCGCTGCAGCAGCCCCTCGAAAATCCGCGACACCACGACGTCCGCCCGGTGGGTCGTATTGCTGTAGGCGGTGTAGGCAACGGCTTTCGCGTCTGGCGCCCAGGAGGGATTGATGTTCAGATTGCGCGTGACGGTGAGGCGCTGCTCGCCGGCGCCGTCGTAGTCCATCATGTAGATCTCTTTGGCTTCGCGCTTCTCGATGGTCCCGATCAGCGGTTCGCGGTTGCGATCGGAGACGAACGCAATCTTGGTCAGCGCGACGCCGCGCAGGCTCCGCTGCTGGAGCAGGATCTCGTTCGAGATTGTGTGGGGCAGGACGCGAGCGCTCCGCATTGAGACTTTCAGGGCGCGGCCGTTTCCCACTGCTCGCTGCGCAGAGACGTTGAAGAGGCGGTACTCCACCTGGACGTCGTCTCCGCTCTTCGAGATCGTCGCAGACACGAGCGCATCCACGCCGAGCTCTTTCCATGCCGAGAAGACCGGCTGAGCGCCAGGCGCGATACGCGCCACGGTGGCAGAAACGTCACGTGGCAGCAGTCGGAATTCGCGTTCGAAATTGAGGTCGTCCCAGAGTACTTGGGCCAGCGTCTTGCCGAGGTCGGCAACGTCGGAGGAGGTGGCGACGAAGTCAGGTACTGCGTACACCACTCCGGCTCCGGACCCGCTGCGGATTTCCACACCCACGTCCTGCTGCGCGGTCGGTGACGGCATCGCCCACAACGCTCCGATTGCAACCGTCGCCACAAGGAGGGACCTTCCCCCCGCGCGACCGCTGCGGTAATGCATTCGATCGACACGTCTCTCAGTCATTCTCATCGCTCATAGGTAAACGTCAGATGCACCGTCAGCTGTTGGCCGCTGAACTGAGTTGGCAACCGGTCAACTCGCGAGGTCAACTGCACCGCCCGCTGCGCCTCGAAATCCAGCGGGCTGAAACCACTCGACTGCTCGACGGTCGAGCCTTCCAGAGAGCCGTCGCGGTGAATGGTGAATCGCACGGTCACTTTTCCTGGCCGACCCTGATCGCCCTTCCAGTTCTGCTTGATCCGATCGGCGACCTGCTGGATGTAGTCCATACAGCAGAAGTCCGTGACGTCGAGAGACACTCCGCTGCTGGGCCCACCTCCCGAACTGAGACCGAATCCATTTCCCCTCGCCGGCGTTTCCACCTTGGTCGTGCCGCTGCGGATTTCGTCTCCACCAGGAAGTGGCTTCGCTGTGGGAGGCGCGACGCGCGCCGTTGTGGTTTCCGGCCGTGGCTTCTTCACCGGCTTGTCGTCCGGCACGGTCATCTTCGGTGCCGGCGGGGGAGGCGGCTCGGGCGATTTCTTCGGCTGCGGGGGCGCGACCTGTTCAACCGCACGCCCTCCCATCGCATTCGCGCCACCCGTCCGCGGCCCCTCGCTCCCGGTGAAACTCACCATGAAGACCCTGGGTGGCGCCGTTGACGCCGCGTTCAACGACATCAGCGCCAGAAGCACGAACACCGCGACGTGCGCAGCCGCCGACAACACGACCATCGGCGTGAACGCCTCGCGGCGCTGCTCGCGCGATTGCAGCACGTCGGTGACGGCGTCCATCTACTCAGTGTCTCCCGATCGTCCACGAGCCGTCATCATGACACTCGTCATCGCTTCGGCTCACCCGTCACAATTCCGGTGGTCTGCACGTTCGCCGCTTTCAACTCGTCGAAGATCCTGATTAACTCCTGCAGCGTGATCCCGCCGTCGCCGCGGATGAACACCTGCGGTCCGCTCGCATCGGTCGACCTGGCGCGCAGCCGATCGGCGAGCGTCACGAGCGGCACCTTCTCCTTGTCGAGAAAGACCTGCTGATCCTTTCGGAAGGAAATCGGCACGTCGAGGTAGAGCTGCTTCTCGGAGAGCTGCTGTGCGCGCGAGGCCACTGGCAGATTCACCTCGACGCCCTTCTGCAGCATGGGCGCGGCCACCATGAAAATGATGAGCAGCACCAGCATCACGTCGACGAGCGGGATGACATTGATCTCAGAGAGAGTCGGGCCGATGCGCCGCCCTCGCTGGTGACGCCGGCTGATGCCGGCACCCGATTCCATCACCTTCGGCATTACGTGAAGTTCCTTTCCGCGATGTTCAGGAACTCGAGCGAGAAGTCGTCCATGATCGACGACAGCTCTTTCACGCGATGCGTCAGGTGGTTGTAGAAGTACACCGCGGGGATGGCCGCGAGGAGTCCGGTGGCGGTGGCGATCAAGGCCTCGCTGATCCCGGGGCCGACGACGGTAAGATTCGTCGAGCCCTGTGTCGAAATCCGCTGGAACGTCAGCATGATGCCGACAACGGTGCCGAACAGGCCGATGAACGGCGTGATGCTCGCGGTCGTTGCCAGGAAGGTCAGTCGTTGCTCCAGCTTGTTGATCTCGACGGTGGCGGCGCGAATCAGCGCCCGGTCGACGGCGTCGAGGCTCTTCAGCATTGGACGCGCGGTCGCTGCTCCGGGACTGGCCTGGCCGGCGGTGAGACGAAACTGGGCGTTGAGCTCGGCGTACCCGGACTGGAAGACGCCGACGAGCGGGCTGTCAGGCAGCGATGCGCACACGGCCTGTACATCGGAGAACTTCTGGCTCTTGCGGAAGGTGTCCAGAAAGATGCGCGACTGACGCTGGACGCGGCGGAACATCACAATCTTCGCCACGACAATCGCCCAGGAGGCGACCGAAAACGCGATCAGAACCAGGAAGACGGCGTAGTTGAGCGGACTGGTTTGAGCGAGAATCTGGGCGAGCTCGCCCCCGGCGGGCGGAGCCCCAGCGCTGCCTTGCACCTGCAGTGCAAGGACAAGCAGACCAAGCGTGTGCAACGAAGCCTCCGAAGCATTGCAACGCGCCGCTGGGACAGCGCAGACACCGCAGGGTAGCACGCAGCCATAATGCTGTCAAACGTTTGATACGATGGAAGTTCCGCCCGCATGCTCTCTTTCCTCCGTATCCGGAATCTTGCCCTCATCGAGTCGGCGGACGTCGAATTCGAGCCGGGCTTCAATGTCCTGACCGGCGAGACCGGCGCTGGCAAGTCGATGCTCGTCGAGGCGGTCGGACTACTGCTGGGCGGTCGCGCCTCGGCCGATCTCGTCCGTACCGGCGAATCCGCCGCCTCGATTGAAGCGGTGTTCGACGACGAGGGTGCCGAGGTCGTGGTGCGCCGCGAAATCACCTCGCAGGGACGCAGCCGTGCCTTCGTCAACGGGGCGCTCGCCACTGCCGCTGCGCTTCGCGACCTGTCGCAGCGTCTGGTCGAGCTGCACGGCCAGCACGAGCATCAGGCGTTGCTCGATCCGGCGGTCCACCTGCCGCTCCTTGACGACTATGCCGCGCACACATCGTTGACGGAGGAGGTTTCGGCTGCGTGGGCGACCGTGGCCGAACTGCGCGAGCGTCTCGATCGCCTCACGATGGCAGCTGGCGAGCGCGAGGCGCGACTCGATCTCGTGGCTTTTCAGCTGACGGAGATCGAGAAGCTGGCGCCCCAGGCGGGCGAGGACGAAGAACTGCGGACGACGCAGCAGGTGCTCGCGAGTGCGGAACGGGTGCAGCGTCTCTGCTCTGAGAGTCATGCCGCGCTCTACGAGAGCGACACGGCGGCGCTTGGCGTCGTGGCTGCGGTCCGCAAGCGTCTCCAGGACCTGGCGGGGATCGATCGGCAGTTCGACGCGTACGTGACGTCGCTCGATGCCATCAAGTCGCAGCTCGAAGACGCGGCCTGGTTCGTTCGCGACTATGGCGAGCGAGTCGAATCGTCACCCGAGCGATTGCAACAGATCGATGACCGTCTGGCAGCGATCGAGCGGCTCAAGCGGAAGTACGGTCCGACCCTGGGCGATGTCATCGAGAAGGGACGTGCGCTGGCGCGTGAGCGCGACCTGCTCACCGGCGGGACGCTGCACGCCGGCGAAGTTCAGCTCGAGCTCGAACGCGCGACTGCCGCCTATCTCTCGGCGGCCGAGCGGCTGTCAGCCTCGCGGCGGCGCGCGGCGACGCAATTCTCCCAGGAGCTCCAGCATCTGCTCGCCGATCTCGCGATGGGCCGGACGCGCTTCGAAGTGCGATTGACCGCCGCCCCGGGCGCCCCGGACACGTGGGGGGCGAGTGGGATCGACCGCGGCGAGTTCTTCATCTCACCCAACCCCGGCGAAGAGCCGCGCGCCCTCGCCCGCATCGCGTCAGGAGGGGAGCTGTCCCGCATCATGCTCGCGCTCAAGACGCTGGGCGCCCGCGCCGATCGCCGGTCGTCCTCACGGAAGACGCTGATCTTCGATGAGGTCGATGCCGGTATCGGGGGCCAGGTGGCCGATGTCCTTGGCCGGCGGTTGCGCGAGCTCGGGGACGACTTCCAGGTGCTCTGCATCACCCACCTTCCGCAGATTGCTGCCCGGGCCGACACGCACTTCCGCATCAGCAAGGAGGTTCGTCGCGGCCGGACGATCACCGGCGTCGAGCGGCTGGAAGTGTCCGCTCGTGTGGAGGAGGTCGGCCGGATGATCGCCGGCGACGCCGCGACGGCATCGGTGCTCGCGAGCGCCCGCGAGATGTTGGCAGCCTCACGGTCGTCCGCCGGTCCGGCGAAGGCGAAAGGCGAAAGCGAAAGTCGCCGGCGAGGCGAAAGTCGCTCCAGACGCTCGGGAAACTGACGGCGAGCGACTCGCGGGCGGCGCATACTTTGGTACGATGGTCACCTTCCTCGATGAAGAAGTATCTGATTGAAACGTTCGGCTGCCAGATGAACGTCCACGACTCCGAGCGCATGGCGGGGCTTCTCGAACAGGCCGGCTATGAGCGGACCGAAGACGATGGTGATGCCGATCTGGTCGTCATCAACACCTGCAGCGTCCGCGAGCACGCGGAGGACAAGCTGTACACGCGCCTCGGACAGCTCCGCATGCTTGGCGACCAGGGGCGCGCGCCGCTGGTGGCCGTCACCGGCTGCGTCGCTCAACAGGAAGGCGAGACGCTGCTCAAGAAGACGAACGGCCAGGTCATCGACATCGTCGTCGGGACGCAGAAGCTCAAGATGCTGCCGACGCTCGTCGAGCGTGCCACGGCCCGCCGCTCGGCGCTCGTGGACATCGGCGTCCTGGATGACGTGACGTTTCCCCTCGGAGTGACCCGTCGCAGCGACGCGGTCAAGGCCTACGTGACCATCATTGAAGGGTGCAACGACCACTGCGCCTTCTGTGTGGTGCCGTACACGCGCGGGCACGAGCGCATGCGCCGCCGGACTGACATCCTCGACGACGTGCGGGAGGCGGTGGCGTCAGGCCGGAAGGAGATTCAGCTGCTCGGGCAGATCGTGAATCACTACGAGGATCCCGACCGATCCGGCTACGACTTTGCCGATCTCCTCGCCGATGTGAACGACATCCCGGGCGTCGAGCGGATTCGCTTTGCCTCGCCCCATCCACGCCATACCGGCGCGCGCCTGATTGCCGCCATTCGCGATTTGCCCCGGGTGTGCAAGCACATTCACCTGCCGGTGCAGTCGGGCTCGTCGCGCATCCTGAAGGCCATGCGACGGCGTCATACACGCGAGGACTACCTCCGGCTGCTCGACGAACTTCGCGCGGCGATTCCGGACATTGCGATCTCGACCGACGTGATCGTGGGATTTCCCGGCGAGACAGCCGCCGACTTCGACGATACGTTGACGCTCACCGAGCAGGCGCAGTACGAGTCGATGTTCTCGTTCAAATACTCACCGCGGCCCAACACGCTGGCCGCCAAGCGGATGACCGACGACGTCGGCGACGACGAGAAGACCGCGCGCATTGTGCGGCTCCAGGCGCTGCAGCGGGAGATTCAGACTCGGCTGCACGAGCAGGCGGTGGGCCGCCGGGTGGAGGTCCTCGTCGACTCGGTCAGTCGCCGCGGACCGGGAGAGGTGTCCGGACGCACGGCGGGGAATACCGTTGTCGGATTCCCGGTACCGGAGCGGGCCGATCTCGCGCCGGCGGCGTGGATGGGACGCACGGCGACAGTACGTGTGCTGCGCGCCGGCCCGCACAGTCTCACGGGCGAGCTGGTGTCGTCACAGGAACCATCATGCTGATCGAAATGACCATCAAGGGGCTCATGGTGGATCCGGTGACCAACCTGCCCATCGTCATTTTGAAAGACAAGGACGGCGACCGGGTGCTGCCGATCTGGGTCGGCATCTTCGAGGCGAACGCGATCGCGCTCCAGATCGAGAACATCGCCACGCCGCGTCCGATGACACACGACCTCCTGCGCAACGTCATCACCGATCTCGATGGTCACGTCGATCGCGTCGTCGTCAGCGATCTGAAGGACAACACGTTCTACGCGGTGATCCACCTCACGGTGCGCGGAGAACGGGTGGCGATCGATGCCCGGCCGAGCGATGCCATCGCGCTGGCGTTGCGGACCCACGCGCCGATCCTGGTGGAGGAGAGCGTCATCGACAACGCCAAGACGGTCGACTTCGCGTCGGAGCGCGCGGATAACGACCGCCTGCAGAAGTGGCTGGAAAGTCTTGATCCCAACGAACTTGGCAAGTACAAGATGTGATTTGTCGGCCGGCCGACAGTGAACCGTCGGCGGCCGCGGCCTTTCTCGTCCCGCCTCGACGCCCGCCGAAAAACCGCCGGAAGTTGACGCTCGTGCCGGACGTCCCTACAATGTCGGCACCCTTCTCAGAACTGCGTCCACCAACGCGTCGACCATGGTGCTGAGTCTTGATCTGCGCATGCCGCGCGCCGGCGCTCGACCGGTGCGGCTGGCCGTCTCCCGGGCGACTGCGCGCTTCTCGAGCGGGGTGACGTCCTGTCGATGATCGTCGCAATCGCGAATCAGAAAGGTGGCGTCGGCAAGACGACCACCGCCGTGAACCTCGCTGCCGCGCTCGCCATGCGCGGCCGCCGCACGCTCCTCATCGATCTCGACCCGCAGGCCAACAGCAGCATCTCCTTTCTCGACCTGGCGTCGATCGCGCGCAGCACCTTCGATGCGATTGCCGACCCGGCGTGCGAGCTGAGCGACATCATCAAGCCGGCGACGACACTCGAGAACCTGGATATCGCTCCGGCGAGAATCGCGCTCGCGAAGCTCGAGTCGCGTCTGGTGGGTGAGCTCGATGCGCACTTCCGGTTGAAGGACAAGATCGACAAGCTCGCCGGACGCTACGCGCACATCGTCATCGACTGTCCGCCGGCGCTGGGCCTGCTGACCGTCAATGCGCTGGTCGCCGCCACGCACCTGCTGATCCCCATCCAGTCGTCGTACTTCGCGCTGGAGGGCACGGACGATCTCCTCGAGACGATCGAGAAGGTGCGGCAGCGCCCGAATCCGAGCCTGCGGATCCTGGGCGTGGTGATCACCATGCACGACAAGCGGACGGCGCTGGCGCGGGACATTCGCGAGCAGATCCAGAAGGTCTTCGGCGGCAAGGTGTTCAAGACCGTGATCAGCAAGAGCGTGCGCCTGGAGGAGAGCCCGGCGTACAAGGAATCGATCTTCACGTTCGCGCCCGAGTCGAGCGGCGCGACCGACTATTACAGCTTGTGCGAGGAGGTCATTGAACGTGCCGAAGCGCGGACTGCCTGACACGTTGAGGATGCGGCACGACGAGCACTACGTCGAGGCGCTGGTGGCGTCGGCGGGCGAGACGGTCGGCCGTGTCGTGGCGATCGATCTCCTCGATCCGAACCCGCAGCAGCCGCGCCAGGCCATGGCGACCTGTCGGAACTGATGGCGTCGATCGCGGAAAAGGGGATCATCGAGCCGCTCATCGTCAGGCAGGCCGGCGCGCGCTATCAGATCATCGCCGGCGAGCGCCGGTATCAGGCGGGCGTTCGCGTCGGCCTCCGCGAAGTGCCGGTGATCGTGCGCGACGTCAGCGATGCGGAGGTCATGGAGATTGCGCTGGTCGAGAACCTGCAGCGCAAGGATCTGACGGCCTTCGAGGAAGCCGAGGCGCTGCACCAGCTCGCGCATCGCTGTGGCTACACGCATGAGGACATGGCGCGGAAGCTCGGAAAGTCGCGGACCGCGGTCACGGAATCACTGGCGTTGAACAACATGCCCGAGGAGGTGCGTAACCTTTGTCGGCTGGCCGACATCAGCTCTAAGTCCACGCTTTTGCATATCGTTAGGCAGTCGGACCCGAACAGAATGCTTGCCCTCGTCGAAAAGCTGGCGGGCCAGGGCTCCGCAACCCGCCAGGACGCGCGGAAAGAAACCGCCAAGGCCAAGCCTGGGCGCCCCAAAGCGTTCATCTTTGCCTTCAGGCCGCCGACGAAGGCGTTCAACCTCCGCCTCCGGTTCAGCAAATCGCGCGTCGAGAAGGACGAAATCATCGGCGCGCTCGAGGCCATCATCAAGGAGCTGCGCGCCAAGTAAGTCGGGGCGCGGCGCGTGTCGAACGCCAACGACAGCATTCCGCAAGCTGGGGTTTCTCCGTTCTGCCTGGTTTCGTGGGCTGGGCGGGCTCGAAGTGGAGAGAAGCGTCACCGTGCAACGAGGCAGGCGGCCGGTCGCGCGCAGCCAGCCGCAGCCGGCCGAGGCGTTTTAGTTAACATAACGTGTATTATGCGACCTGAAAACTTCTGCGCCCATTTCTTGACTCGAAATCAGGCAGCTGACTGATTCTGCCGGTTGTTCCGAACGGTCGGCCATTCCGCAATGGTCTTGATAGGAACGTCCGTGACTTCGTTGAGCGCGACGGCCATCCGCAACGAGCACCGTCGCGAGCCCTTGAGGATATTGGACAGGTGTCCGGCACTCAGTGCGTAGCCTCGTTGGCGCAGCAACGCCAAGAGTTCACGCCCGTTCGTGCCGGTGCGCTCCATCCAATCCTGTAGCGATTCAAACGGCCGCGGCTCCACCCGCCGTCCGTTCCGATCCGTCTGCTTTGTTCGGTTTTTCCTAACCACGGTTCTGAGTCTACGGACGTGCGCCCACGTTGTCAACTAGCAAATTCGGTCTTTCCGAACTTTGTCTATAGGCGTCGTGCGCGCGTGGTAGCTACTGGAGCACACGTGGCGCAGAAAAGACCGACCGAAACAGCCGTCGACCGCCTCAAGGTGCGCATGACTGCGCGCTTCGAGGCCGAGAAAGACAAACCGCGCGACCTGCGCCGATCCCAGAGCGATCTCGCCGAGAAGCTCGGCATCGGCCGGAGCACATTGAACGAGGCGTTGAGTGGAGAATCAGCCCGTCGTGGGCTACTCCATCATCTCGACGCCATCGCCGACTATTTCAATGTGACGCCGTCGCTGCTGGTGCATCGGAACGACACGAATCTGATCGAGCTACGCGGAGACGAGTACCGCTTCGTGTCGCACCTTCGACAGATGCCGACGTCGGTGCAGGAGCATCTCCTACTCCTGCTCGACTTCTTCGCAGGACTCCTGCCCGAGGAGCGGGAGCATCGCCGGATATGGATGCAGCTGCGGGCGCTTCGACCGGAGCGACGGGCCGTAGTGCTGAAGACGCTGGACGACCAGATGGCAGACCAGCGGCGCACTCGGCAAGGAAAAGATACCGGGCCTGCTGCTCCGGGGTCAGCCGTGCAAAGACACGCTGCCAACGATCAAACAGTGGGGAAAACGACGAAGACCGGACGACGCGTGGGTGCGACACGGGACGCCTCCGAGGGGCAACGGCGATCAAATTGATGACTACAACCGGAAGGCAAAATACATACGCCAAGTACATCTTTCAAGGATTACCTTACCGCTGAGGTGAGCTTTTACATTTCGAGCGAATCTTCGGGCAACGGACGGACTCTTCGTCTCCCTCGTGACAGCCAAGGTCAATCCGATAGTCGGACAGTGGTCGAAATGCTCTCACCCTGTCGGGCCTGCCCGTCCGACAATGAGCGCCGCGATGATCGGCGTCTCGGAGTCCCCTCGCACGGATAACCGCGCCGTTGTCGGCGTCCTCGTCCTCGGGATCCTGCTGCTCTACACCGCCTGCTTCGGGCCACTCCCGCAGGATTGGTTCCCCTTGCACATTGCCGGGGCACTCGCCCGTCACGGGCAATGGGAGGCGGTGTACCTACCTCCGCAGGCGCAGAGTCTCTTCGAAGTGACACCCGCGTTCACGAAGACGGCCGTCGCGGAAGTGCCGGCCAGCGCCTTCGATCCGCGCGTCGTCACCGCCTACCTGTCTCCCCCGCCCACAGCCGTTCTGATGATGCCCTTCGCGGGGCACTGGCGGATCAGTGCGGTGTGTCTCAGGTTGCTGATTGCCGGGGCGATGCTGCTGGCCCTCGGGATCGCGCTGCGGGCGGATACGCGGCCGTGGTGGGTGGGTGCCTTGGCGCTCTCTCCCTTGCTCGGCTACACGGTGTATCTCGGACAGACGTCGGGCTTGCTGCTCCTGCCGGCGATGATGGCCGTGCTCCCGTCCACGAAGGGCCGAGACGCGCTCGGGGGCGTGGCCTTGGGCCTGACGATCCTGACGAAGGCAACGCCCGTCATTGCCGCGGTGGGCTTCCTGCTGATGGGACGGCGCCGGCTCGGGATCATGGCCCTTGCGACGGCGGCCGGAATCGCCCTGCTGACGCTCCCCGCCACCGGGATCCAGCCGTGGTTCGACTTCTGGCACAGCGCGTCGCGACTCTCGGGCATCGTCATTGACGGCTGGAACAACGTCTCTCTGGACGCCGGGCTCGTGCGGTTCTCGCAGCCGGCCTCGGACTGGCAATGGTTCACTCTGAGCCCCGCGCAGCATCGAGTGACGCTACTCGCGCGCGTGGCTCTATTGATCGGCGCCGCGATCGGACTTCAGCGGAAGGCGCCTTCGGCCCCGTGGATCGCCTGGTTGGCGGCGACGCCCGTCCTCTGGGACTTCTATCTCGTCGTGCTCCTGCCGGCGATCGTCTGCATGGAGCTGCCCTGGCTGGCGCTGGCGATCTCGGTGCCGGTGATCTTCCGGTATCTAGAGCTGGTGAACGACACCGCCAGTGGGCAACTCGGTACGCTCGTCTGGGGCCTGATGGCCGTCCTCTTGATCCGCTACACTACGCCATATGGCCGACGCCCCGACGTGTCCGATCTGCCACGGGTCACTTGAATGGACCACCGTCACGGAGCAACGCTTAGGTGTCCGCGTGATCGGCGTCTGTCCTGCGCACAGCTTCCATGTGACGGAGACGATCGAATCGTTGGCGGCGCGCGTCTTCGCCTTAGAACGCGCGCTGGATGCGATGCGGGATTTCCGGCGCTGACGCTGTGACTTCACTGAACCCTGCGGGCGTAGAATAGATAGCCATGCCCGTCTATCATTCGCGCGAGACGCGAGACGTTCGACAGGAGTACTACCGCCACGAACTCGCGTCGATCACATGCGGAGCAGAGCTGCACGCGCAATGCGACGGCCGCGGCTGCGCCTGCGAATGCCACACGCGCGCGTCGGGAGGCGAACAAAAAACCGCGCTTCGCGAAAGAGAGCCACTGATGGCTGACGACGCAATCCTCGTTGACGCGGTCGGCCACAAACTCGACGTGACCATTGACCGTGAGGTGTATTCGCTTCGCTGGCCTGTTCCTGCACGCATGGAACCACGTTTCAGTATCGCCGTAGCTTTACCAAGCGCCGACGACAGGCCGACGATGGCGGAGTTCGAGCGCCTTGGACGCTTGCCAAGCGGCACACTCGTCTACGGTGACACGCGAGCGGGCTACAGACTCCTTCGATTCGCGTGGCACGTCAGCGCCGGACTGGCCCATGATCCCGCCATCGTCGGAGCAGCGGACGTGATGTCAGAAGACATCGCGCGGCAGGCGCACGAAATGGCAGCCGGTCGGCTGGTGGTCGTCGCAGGAACGTCAGAGCCGGATCACGCCTACGGCGCTCGCAAAGCGTGCGTCTGGGGTGTGGCGAAACCGAAGTTGCGTCGGGTGAAGACTGATGGCTGACGACAGGACGCCCTTACCGCGCGGCATTCATCGAGAAGGGTGGCGCCTCACGGCCGTTCGGTTCGGTGTCGGCATGGGGGCGTTGGACTTCAGCGCGCAGTGTGACCATGGTGGGTGGCTGCTGCACGCGAGCGCCGATGCCGCCGGAGCCGAACACCTTGGCGTGGTCCTCTGGGGCTGCTTCGGCCGCTCTGATGATACGTTCCACCTTGACGACATCATCGGCTGGTGCGACCTGTCCGGCCTGCCGCTGAATTGGACGTTCGAACGAGAGCGGATGGTCAGTCCTTTCGACGAGCGCTATACCGGCAGCCGTAGCGTCATCGAGCGTGTCCCACCAGAGACTATCGTCGATCGTCTCCGTGACTTCGTGTCGTCGAGCGAAGATGAATGGGAATCCTCGTTCGAGTTGTCACCGTCAGACGCCGAGGATCTGCTTGACAGAATCGGGCCTGACCGATGAGTGAGACACCCGGCGCCATCCCGCTCGTCCTTCAGTGCATCGGCGCCGTCGTCGTGCTGAAGTGGGCAGTCGAGAAAGGATGCACCGTGGCGTTCGGCGCGTTGCTCGCGATCATGGAGATCCAAGCGAACGACATCTTGAAGCGCAGAGGGCTGTGACCCGTCTATGAGCGAGACACTACCCCCAATCGACTTCTATCGACTGATGCGCGAGCGACACCGAGCATTCGGCGAGCCATTCACTATCGGCGTTGATTGGGCCGCGCGGCCTGCCGGAGCCGACTGTAAAGCCGCGCCATGCTCGCACTGTGGAGCCTGCGCAGTCTGTCAGGACTTCCACGGCACGTCGTACGGCGGCTGCACGGATGAAACATGCCCACTCCTTCAGCCGACTCCTTCCTCTGGTGAATCGAGATGAGTGAAGGCGAAGCCACGGCCATCGACTACGCGGTGCACCTGAAGGCAGTCGCCGCTTTCATGGAGTGGCGCAACGAGCACGGCTCGGCTCTCACGTACGAAGATTGCCAGCGACGGCTCATCGACATTCTCGGCGACCACTCGCGCGATCGGGCCGACGTTGACGCCGAGTGCGAAGTGATCGCCGAGATGATGCTGAAGCTGCCCGGTGAATCGAGATGAGTGAGACACCTCACTTCGACAAACCGCAGAATGCCGTCTACGTGGACCGCGACGGCCGCGAGCGCTTCTTGTTCGTCGATCCGGCCAAGCCACCGTCGGCTCTCCGCGTACCGTGGTTCTCACACATCGCGCCCATCGAAGAACGCTACGACGAATACGACCGCGGTTGGCGTTTCGGACAGTCGCTCTACCAATACGCCGGACGACGCCTCGACGGGATGCACGTCTATGAGTGAGACACCGCGCCTCAGTCGGATCGACTGCGACATCGAACTACACCTGTTGCACTGCTACATCCTTGGGCTGATGTCCGCGCTTGCATGGGAACAGATACGACTCGGCGCGGAACTTCTGGAGACACTGCCGAGATGAGTGAGACACCCAAGTGTCCAGACTGCGAGAGGCTCGCGAAGCGAGTCGAATTACTGGAGCGCACCGTATCGCATCTGATCCACGATCAGGATCTCGCGCGGGAACTGGCTCAGATCAGACACCGAGACCGAACGCCATTAACTCGGCCCCCAGAGCGGCGGGAGGGGCGCCGATGCCCAGGCTGCGGCTTCTGGCTTGGCCCAATGACAATGCACGCCCTGCCCAGGTTCGAGATGAGTGAGACACCGCGCTTTCAGATCCAGCGGGACTTCGAGCCGTGGCAGATGGCGCCGGAACTGCTCGGTACGTGGCAGCTCCCCGCGAAGGTCACATATCTGATCGACGGCCGCAAAGTGCCGCGCGACGAATACGAGCGGCGACTACGGCAGGCTCGCTCCTAGATCCTTCCCGTCCTTAACCGCACGCTCATATGCTTCCTTCGTGACAGGCTTGGCGTCGATGAAGTACTGCACTTCACCAACGATTTCATGCGTCAGGTAGCCGTGATCTACACCGTTGACGCGAGCAACCACACCGCAGAACGGGCCTGCTGCCGGTGGTCGCACTGGCATGAACATATCGATTCCCATAGCAGCTATCTCCTTCAAGGTCATCACTGCGCTCCTGCGATCGAAGCCCCGAGATCCTTCCCGTCCGTCCCGGCGTTCTTCCACGAAGACGACGCCTTGAGACTCCAGTCTGTATTGAACTGATTCCCGAACGTCGTCATGGATGGTACGAGGTTCGTTGCCGGGTAGTTTGCCCCTGTGCCTCCACCGAAGACATTCTTCAAGAGGATCGGCGACTCGAAGAATGCCGCGAGGCTGTCGCCGTCTGGCGCGTGTCCGGTGCCGATGATCCCGTAGGCATTGTGCTTCTGCACGTTGTTCGTGAACACAAAGCCGGTTGCCTTCGGGCCTTCAAGCGTCAACACATTCCCGTTCCCGATGCACGTGTTGTGATCGAAGGTGACTGAGGCCGGTGCGGCGATCATCTGGTAGCAGCGGTCGTCGACGAGCAGCCGGTTGTTCCGGATCGTGATGCGTGAGGCCGGTGTCGCCGGATGCCCCCCTGGCTGCGCGAAGTCGTCGACCCCTAGGATGTTGATCCCGGAGGTCGCGTTCGTGAGCGTGTTCCCTTCCAACAGGATGTCTTCCACATTGCACCAGGGACACGCGCCAGCCTCGTTCCGTGGCGTGAACAGGATGGAGAAGCCGGACTGCGCGGCGACCCAGTTGTTTGACAGGCGGTTGTTCCGCACTTGGAACCGGCGCCCAGCCTTGATCTCCAGCAGGTTCTTGATCTGCCACGGCGAGCCCTTCCACGCGAGCGGCCGACTGATGTCGTTGTTCGTGAGTGTGACATCCGAGGCCATGAGGCCCGGCACCGACGGTGCGGAACCGCCGAACATCACGACCTCGCCGGCCGCCTGCAGGTCGCAATCGTCAATCACTACGCGACCGGGTCCGTCCCAGCCGCCAATCGCTTGGGAGTCGGCGCCGATCTCTTTCACGCCATGCACGGTGCAGCGTCGGATTGTCACGTCAGAGGCGTTGACCTGAATTCCTCGACGTTCCTGAACGGCATCCGGGACGTCGACGAACACCCGGTCCAGTTCAATGTGATGCGCGATGCTTTCAATGGACGCGTGTCCGTCGGCATTGCCGAGGCGAATCGCGCCGTACATGTTTTGCGATGGGGCCACACGGATCCCGATGATGCGCCAGTAGCTCGTGCCGTCGCCGATGCTGAGACTCGGGACCGTCGCCAGTTGCCATGCATCCGCAGGTCCGACACGCCGCTCTGGGAGTTCGCCTGATACGCGAACAGTCGTCCACCGATGGCAGGTCATGACCGGCATGGTGAGCGCCTGGAACGTCTGACCTGCCGCGAGCACGACGGTGTCACCGCATTGTGCCGCTTTGACCGCCGCTTGGGCATCGCCGCCGGCCGGTACCGTGATCACGCGTGCTGCCGTGGCCGCCGTCGCCTTCGCGGCGATCTCGGCGAGCAGATCATGGTCGGACTGTGCGAAGACTGGCGATGCGAAGAGACCGAGCGTCAGGCCAGCAACGGCTCGTAGATGATGGTGAATGTCGCGCCTTCGCATTTGTAGATTTCCCCTTGGGTACCGTGGATCAGATAGTCTCCTCGTCGCGCCGCAACATGCCCGTCAGGCGTCGCAATCAGCAGCACACCGCGTCGGCCGAAGATGACCCGCCCATCCTCGTCGGCCGCATGGACCCACGATGGCAACGACGCAATGTCATGCGCGGCCAGATACAACAGGCGCTCGACGGGCTCGGCGTCGACAACGAGCGGACGCTTGCGGGCTTTCACGCCGCGGGCTTCTCGTCGGCCTTGTCACCCCACGTCGTCAACTTGTCCTGCCACCACTGCATGCGGGCATCGTGCCGTTCCCAGAAGGCTTGCTTGGCCGCATCCGGCATGCCCTTCACGATCTCGATGGACAGGTCCAGCAGTTTGTCGATGATGCCCAGAATCACGAGTGTCATGTGGTCTCCTCTATCCGTAACCGAGGCCGGGATCCCCAATAGGGCTCGGAGAAGTATTCCCACGGCCATTCCCGACAAATCACCAGCGCGCCCAACCGCTGCGCCTCCGCCTCACGCGCGAGCCAGTACGGCCCCAGCCGACCGCTCGGCCAGAGCACCAAGAGAAACCGCGGCTTCTCACGACGCATCCCCAGGTCGATCCATCAGGCGACCTTCGTCTCAGGCTCTGGCGCGAATTCGAGATGCCACCGTTCCAGATTGCCTTCGTGGTCGAGGAAGTCTTCGAGGCCGGCCAGTTGTGACGCCGCCAGCTTCAGCGCATGGAGCGGCACGCAATACGGACGCACGTCGAAGGCCCGTCCGGTGAAGTGATGCGAGAGCTTCAGCAGCTCCTCGTCGCCGACCTGGGCGAAGACCGAGAGCAACCCCGCCGCGAGTTGCGCCTTCGTGCGGGCCTGCGGATTCGCGTTCACCCACTTCTGGCAGGCGAGCACGACGGGATGCGGTTTGTATGTCTTGCCGATCCACGCGCGGTTGCCTGACGTGAGGATGTTGCCAGCCATCGCGTTGGCTTGCGCGGTCGGTGTCCGTCGACCGCTCGTAAAGACAATGGCCGGGAACTGCGCCAAGAGCGCATAGGCGCCACGCTTCGCGAACCCGACGAGTTCGAGGGATTCAATCCGAGGGTCGATGGTCATGGTTTCCCTGCCTGTGCCTGCTGAAAGAGCGGCCCGAGCCACTGCAGAAACCGCAGAATCCCATAGGCTCCCGCGAGTGAGCCGCAGACCACGAGCACGTCCCAGCGGCGTACCGGCTTCTCCTCTGCATCCACGATCGACGGCGCCTGTGGCACGGCAGGCGGCGGTGGATCATCCGCGCGGCGGTGCTGATGGAACACTTCGCGCTCGGCTTCGAGTGCCGTGATTCGTTCGTCGTGCCGGCCCTTTTCTTCCTCGAGCCCGTTGATCCGTCCATTCGTAATGTCTTGTCGATGATGCACGCCACGAAAGCCGGTATCGACGACTCGCAGGATCTGATCACGCATGTCCACCATCGCGGCGTTCAACTGGTTCCGCATGTCGCGGACTTCGTCGATGTCCACGTTCCGCCCCATGTCACCCCTCTGCGGTTCGGCCATCGGACCTCCTCCCGCGCCACTGGTGTGTGCGCTCGTTCCGACCGATAGACGCCGGTACGGCGACGCACAGACTCATCCTGTGTTCGTCGAGGGTCGGGAGTCTGTTGCCACAGACCCCGGCCCGCCTTGTCACCTACGGCTCGAGACTGATCACAAGCACGCCATTCCCTCCGCCGCCGCCAAACGTGAGGCCCGTATCTGGCGCGCCTGGAATGTTCGTGCCTCCAGCGCCGCCGCCGCCGCCGCCGCAATACCTGTCGCCGACGAGCACGCCACCGCCGCCGCCACCGCCGCCGCCACCGTTCGGCACCGAGTCATCGCCGAAGCCGCCAGTGGCATCCGTGCTGCCACCGTCAGGAAAGGGATTGCCTCCGTAGACAGCAGACGGCGCGCCGCCAGATCCGCCGATCTGATCGGTCCCGTTTCCGCCTGTCGCGCCGCCGAACCCCGTCTGCCCACCACCGCCACCGCCACCGGTCACCCCGCTGGCACCGTCCGCGCCTTGATCGCCGCCGTCCGCGCCATCTACGCCGCCCGCCCCTATCGTGGCGACACCGCCCAGCCCGCCCACGCTCGGCGACACAATCCCGCCAGCCTTCCCGCCACCCAACGACAAGAGCGTTGAGGCGCCGGTGAACGTCGTGTCGTGTCCGTCTTCGACCGTGAACGCCGCCTCGCCGTTGGAATCCAGATGCCCACCAGCCCCAGCGCCGCGGCCCACGGTGCAGGTGTACGAGAAGCGCGAGAGCGGCACGACCACCCCGGCGAGATTCGAGGCGCCGCCCCCACCGCCAGGACCACCGGACCCATCGGCCTGATACGAGCCGCCTCCGCCGCCGCCAGCCACGCCCTTGACGCGGATGTCGGCCCCCAGCCGCGAGAAAGTGAGCCCGTACGACCCCGTGCGCGTGAGCACCAGATCGCCGTCTTGGGTCAGGTTCCATGAGCCAGAATCCGGCGGACCAGCGTCCACGCCGCCGTCATTGCCACCGCCTGTGTATTGCACGACGAGATCGCCAGCATCGGCCGGCGGCGCAGGCGGCGGCGGGACATTGGGATCGAGCGCCAGCGACAGCCCCCACCGGCAGAAGATCGTGAAATCCGCTTCGCGCCGCTTACGGATCTCGATCTCGACGGCTTGAATCAGGACATCCACCGCTGTGGTGCCGGTGACAGACTCTGTGAGCGTGATGCAGTCACCAGGCTCACGCGCGAACGCCTGCACGAGCAGGGCTGGTGAGCGGGTCGCCTCGAACGACGCGCCAGACAGTTGATGCTGCGTCTGGTTGTAGTGTGCCAGGATGTAATCGGCGAGCTGCTGGGCCGTCGTGGCGGAGCCTTGATAGGGCATCTGGAGCTCCACCGGACTCTCGCCGTCGCCGCCGATCGACTCGAAAGTCTGATCCGCGTCGATATAGATCGGCGTGCCACGCACTTGCAAGAGCGTGACACCAAGATTCGTCACCAGATAGACGTCCTGCGACCCGGTGTTCGTGATTGAGAGCTTTACCGACGAGGCGAATGCCGCCATCGTGACCGTCAGGTCCGACGTCAGATCCGCGCCGCCGCCATCCGGCAAGGCATTGCCGGCGTAGTCGGTCCCGCCCACGGGGTCGGTGACGTCGGTCCCGCCAATTCGCCTAGTCGGATTCGTGGGATCGAAGTAGTTGCCGGAGAATTCAATCGTCTGCCCTGGATAGACGACCTGGATCCCGGATGCGGCCCAGAGCACAACCGGCGACGCCCCCACGCTCTTGTTCGGGATCGTCACCCTCACATGGTTGTACGCGAGATCCGCCGACGCCGTGACATCGAGCTCGCGCAGCTCGTCTTCAAGGCTCACCTGGCTCGCGGCCAAGGCACGCGTCTGCCTGTTCTTCCAGACAAGCGTCCCATCCCCGCGACAGAATGCGATCGACTGCCCAGAGACACAGACCGCCTGGAGCGCCGTGGCCGCCTTGGGTCCGTCGCCGAGGTCATCGAAGGCGTACGGGATCGTTTCGAAGGCGTCGTCAAGGAGGAGCGCTGGCGGTTTCGCCGCATCCGGCATCGCCTCGTAAATCTGCTCCACGAGGACGGCGTCCGTCTGATTGACTTGCGCTTCGACGTTGCGCAGGCTCGTACGCATCACATAGTGCATGTGGTCGTAACAAACGACATGCACCTGTCGCGGGCCGAGTCGCCCCGGCTCCGGCGTGATGACCCCGACGCGCCCGCGAAACTTCGTATATTCGACGCCGCCGATCACGGTCCAGATGCGGATCGGAATGCCCACGCGCCACCCGGTGCGGGTGTTCACATGCGTCGGGGAGTAGTAGCCCTCAAGGTGTCCGCTGTTCGTGATTGAGTTGTTCAGAGAGAACGCGCATTCACCCGATGACGCCACCACATCCGCCGGACCATTGCCATCGATCCCGTATCTGATACGGATGCCTTCCTCCGTGATCACATCACTGTAGACGTCAATGAAGTCGTCATCGGGCTCGAACTGAATGCCGACGTGATGCACCGGAGTCGTGCTCGTGCTGGTCCCGGCGAACGGGCTCAGCGTGCGCGCGCTGAGCTGCGACACACGCCCTTCTGTGGTGCCAATCTGCGAGAGCGTCCGCACCGTGATCTGTGAGACGCGCGCAGAGGCCGCACCCACACTCAGCGTGCGCGCGCTGAGCTGCGAGATGCGCGCGGTCGAGTCAGCCTCAACGACGCTGTTCGAGAAGGTCAGGAATGAGGCATGATTCGCCGCCGCGCCGCCCAACGTGGCGTCAGGCACCGCCACGCCATCCGCCGACAAGTCCAAGCCTGAATTGTCGTACTCGGTGCCGCAATACAGGCTCACGCTGCGGCTGGTGTTATTCCGCAGACTGAAACCGACTTCCACGACGATCCGATCGCCGCTGCTGATGGCGAGACTGGACAACGTTTGCGCCGACGTCAGCGATGCTCCGACTGCCGACGTGGAGAGTTCGGTGCCAGACGAATCGATGTAGTCGGTGAGCAGCGTGCCGCGTGGCGTATCACTATCGCCTTGCGTGACGTAGACGTGAACATGAAAGAAGGCGTCGGCATCGCCAACCGCCTCATAGGCCCCGATGATGACTTGCAGCGTGCCGCTGATCGTCTGGGCCGCAAGTGGCCCACTGACACCGCGATACATCAAGATTTCGAACGGCGCCGAATGGCCTGAGAAGTCAATGCTCGAGGCGACTTCAGCATTGACACCGCTGTCAGATGTCTTCACCGGGCCGAGCGCCCTGGTAACGCCGACAGACGTCTTATCCCACGTGCCGCGGAGCGTCGCTGGCGTGTAGGACGCGGTTCGATTGCTTAGATAGAGCGTGGTGAACGCCATGCGCTAGGCGGTCTTCTTGTACCCGCACTCCATCGCGTTAAAATCGGCCTCATTCCAGTCCGTCGCGTCAGGTTGGACGTCGTAGTTTTGGCGCTGGTAGGCGTAGGACGTGCCGGGACTCCGCGCGGTCCCGACATTGTCGGTGGCGTTGATGCGGATCACAGGCGCAATGGAACACGACCCAGAATCCGTCTTGCGGCTCAGAATATTGACCTGCACGGCCTGAATCGTCGCGCCGGGATTCTTAAAATCCTCCATCGTGACGGTGTCGATGGCGTTCAGTGTGGACGTGCCGTTGTAGTCGGTGTCCCCATTGGCCGCCGCTTCGTCGATGGTCGCGTACTGATTCGCCCCCGTCGATCGCGTCCATGCCGAAGAATTCCCGTTGCCATTCGGGAGATGGCAATCGACGCGCGAATCCGCAGGAACGGCATTGTTTGTGGATCCCGTCGCGTCGTTCACGACGACGTCGTCGATATCCGTATTGCCGTTCACGGTCCCGAAACCTATCGCCACGACGTTGGCCGTCGCGCTGTTTCTGGTGTTTTGGCTGGTGAGGTTCAATTCCGTCGTGCCGTTGATTTTCACGAGCGCCACCCCGCTCGAGGAATCAATCGTGACGGTCCCAGACAGCCAGTAGTACGTATTCAGCGACAGCGACGTCGATCCCGTGGAGCCGAGTTGCGTGGTCCCGCCTGACAGGCTGATCTGCTGCGAGTTGTAGCGATACCAGCGCAGATTCCCCGTCGCCGTGATCTGCAAGAGCACGTGCGTCGTCGTCCAGTCAGAAAACCCGGCGATCACGGCTTGACTGGCTGGGAAGGCGCTCGTGCGAAATGCAAATCCGAAATGCACCGTTGATTGCCCTTCGGGGCAACAGACGAAATGCGCGGATGCCGCAGAGGCCAGCCGCAGGCAATTGCCGCTGTTGCGTCCGTTCGGCGACACGGCCGGCGAAAATCCGCTGGCGGCCACTTCATACGTGAGCATCGATGTGGTGTCCACGTCCTCGAACCCGAGCAGCAACCGATTCGCCATCTACGCCACTCCCCTCAGCACCATGGCGTCGAACAACGCCGACTTGATGGCCCGCGGCAGATCGTTGTTCGCACGACGCAGTTGCCGTCCGAGCGCCTGCAACTCGGCGCGGAGCTCCGCCAGCGAGCCGGAGTCTTCCTGTTTCGCCGCCACGGCCGCGTTTGACGCGATCCGGCTCAACGTGGTATCGCGCAGGACGTGTTCGGCAGTTGGCGCATCGCCAACCACGGCGAGCCTCGGCGTGGTCAATCCCCAGGCTTCGTCGCGATAGTGCGGGACCGTCATTGCTGGCCCGTCCTGCGCCCCACCGGCCATGGACGCAGGCCCCGGCCATGTCTCACATGCCGCCAAGCGCGACTCGAGACGGAGCAGGGCCTTACCCGCATCAGCCGCCGCGCGCGCGCCAACTTCCGCCGCCGAGCGCATCCACTTCGATACCGTCGAATCCCGTAAGACGTGCTCGCTGTCATTCTTCGCGTCTCCCACGACGGCCAGTCTCGGCGTCGTGAGCCCCCAGGCTTCATTCGCGTACTGGGGAATCCCGTTGACGCTGCCGCTGTAGGTGCCGTGTCCGCCCGTGCGCGCGTAGAACTGCGCGAGCGTTTCCCCCGCACGCGCCATCGTCGCGTCGGTGCGCGCGGCGGTATCACCGGCAATCCGCAGAATGGTGTCGATCTCCTGGCTGTAGCGGTTGAACTCGTCCCACGTGTCCGACTGGTAAAGATCGCGCCAGAGTTGCAGATGCTGCTCGCGCGTGTTGGCGTCCAGCGTCGAGTTACCGAAGATGCCGAGTCCCTGCTGAATCGCATAGGCGCCAGACACGTCCGCGCCGGTGACCGGATCCCGGCCTTGGTGCTCAGGAATCCACTGCGCAATCGCCGCCTGCACTTGCTCCTGTTCGCGTGCAGAGCCGAAGTGCGCGCCGGCCAGTCCAGCCCCAAGCCCCACCGCGGCGCCAACCGCGGCGCCGTACCAGCCGCCATACTGGAGCCCGACCAGCCCGCCTGTCGCGGCGCCTTGCAGCCCGCCCTGCAACCGACTGCCGCTCTGATAGCCGGCCGAGAAGCCCGCGACGCCGCCGGCAATCGCTCCGGCGCCGTACTGCTGAAAACTGCTCACGCTGTGTGTGCCAACACCGCCGAGCGACGGCGTCGCATCGATGCCCGTGCTGTTGAAACTGTAGCCGCCGAGCCCGACAAGGCCCCCGGCGAGCGCGCTGCCCCCATTCGCACCGCCACTGCCGCCGAGCAGCCCCTTTCCAGCACAGTGGGATCCGAAGCTTGGAATTCACGTGACTTGAAGTCGCGGCCGCACTGACCCTATAGTGAGTCGTATTAATTTAAATCATACCAACATGGTCAAATAAAACGAAAGGCTCAGTCGAAAGACTGGGCCTTTCGTTTTAATCTGATCGGCACGTAAGAGGTTCCAACTTTCACCATAATGAAATAAGATCACTACCGGGCGTATTTTTTGAGTTATCGAGATTTTCAGGAGCTAAGGAAGCTAAAATGGAGAAAAAAATCACTGGATATACCACCGTTGATATATCCCAATGGCATCGTAAAGAACATTTTGAGGCATTTCAGTCAGTTGCTCAATGTACCTATAACCAGACCGTTCAGCTGGATATTACGGCCTTTTTAAAGACCGTAAAGAAAAATAAGCACAAGTTTTATCCGGCCTTTATTCACATTCTTGCCCGCCTGATGAATGCTCATCCGGAATTTCGTATGGCAATGAAAGACGGTGAGCTGGTGATATGGGATAGTGTTCACCCTTGTTACACCGTTTTCCATGAGCAAACTGAAACGTTTTCATCGCTCTGGAGTGAATACCACGACGATTTCCGGCAGTTTCTACACATATATTCGCAAGATGTGGCGTGTTACGGTGAAAACCTGGCCTATTTCCCTAAAGGGTTTATTGAGAATATGTTTTTCGTCTCAGCCAATCCCTGGGTGAGTTTCACCAGTTTTGATTTAAACGTGGCCAATATGGACAACTTCTTCGCCCCCGTTTTCACCATGGGCAAATATTATACGCAAGGCGACAAGGTGCTGATGCCGCTGGCGATTCAGGTTCATCATGCCGTTTGTGATGGCTTCCATGTCGGCAGAATGCTTAATGAATTACAACAGTACTGCGATGAGTGGCAGGGCGGGGCGTAACCTAGGTGACAGAAGTTAAAAGCCTCCGGTCGGAGGCTTTTGACTTTCTGCTAGATCGGCCGCATCGAATATAACTTCGTATAATGTATGCTATACGAAGTTATTAGCGATGAGCTCGGACTTCCATTGTTCATTCCACGGACAAAAACAGAGGGGAAAG
>JADMIO011107699.1_pt1 | contig 84004 bp, 92 predicted proteins | sample 8958161 | NCBI WGS metagenome assembly JADMIO01 (sample SAMN16585339, study PRJNA669376) | soil metagenome | isolation source: Crop rotation soil | place: USA: Cullars Rotation, Alabama | collected 2011 | reverse complement strand
CGCGACAACTTGTCCACGTGGAATTCTAAGCTTAGGATCCCAATGTGCTGGAAAGTCAGTTCAGGAATGCGCAGCAGTTGCGCGGGCAACTCGAGGAGCTCGGCGTCCTCTAGAGCGGGCCTAGCTGATCGTGATCGCCGGGGCGGCCTGCGCGGCGCGGACGCTCATGCGCGCCGCGACCTGACGCGCGAGGGCGCGCAACACTTCCGCGGCCGCGCCCGGCTCGCGCTGGGCCACGGCGGGCACGCCCGCGTCGCCGCCCTGGCGAACCTTGACGTCGATCGGCACACCGCCGAAGTACTCCAATTCGTTGCGCTGCGCAAAGCGCTGCCCGCCGCCGCGACCAAAGATCTCGGTCGCTTCACCGCAGTGCGGGCAGATGAAGTTGCTCATGTTCTCGACGATGCCCATGACCGGCACGGACATGCGCCGGAACATCGCCAGCGCCTTGGCAACGTCCGCGAGCGCGACGTCCTGCGGCGTCGTCACCAGCAGAGCGCCACTGATCGGCACGGCCTGGGCCAAAGTCAGCTGCGCGTCGGATGTGCCGGGCGGCAGATCGATGACGAGGTAGTCCAGCTCGCCCCAATCGACGTCGCGCAGGAACTGCTGGATAGCGCCGCCAACCAGGGGCCCGCGCCAGACAATCGGTTGACCCTCGGGCACGAAGAATTGAATCGAGATGACCTTTACGCCGTAGCGCTCAAGGGGCGTGATCTTGCCCTCAGGACTGGCCGCGGGTGCACCTTCCACGCCGAGCATCAGCGGAATGTTGGGACCTGTGATGTCGGCATCGAGCAGGCCGACTGACGCGCCCTCCATCGCCAAAGCCACAGCCAGGTTCGCGGACACGGTCGACTTGCCGACCCCGCCCTTGCCGGACGCGACGGCAATGATGTTCTTGACACCCGGCAGCAATTGCTGCGCCTGTGCGGGCTGCGCGCGGCGGACCATCGCACCCCAGGTCACCGTCACTTCCTTGGCGCCAATGTCACCGAGCACCGAATGGACGTTGCGTTCGATTTCGTCCTTCAGTGGGCATGCTGGAGTGGTCAGCTCGATCTTCATCGAGACGGCCGAGTCGGAGACCTTGAGGTCCTTGACCATGTTGAGCGTCACGATGTCGCGCCCGAGCTCGGGCTCCTGCACGTTGCGCAGGGCGTCCATCACCGCGGTTTCGGAAAGCGCCATCAGCGGACCGCCTCAACCGATTCCGTCAGGGATTCAGGCGCGGGGCGCGAACGCGGTACCGGCTTGATGTAGCGCGCCACCATCTCCTTTGAGCCGGCGATGCCGAGCTGCTGGTACAGGAACGAGAGCTTCTTGTGCTGGTCGGCCAGGATCTCCTCCTTGGTCGGCAGCTCCCACAGCTCGCGCTTGAAGGGGCCGAGCGCCTTCTTGCGCGTCTTGTAGAGGAAGACGTCGTCGGCCTCGCCCGGTGCCTTTTCGTTGGCGCAGTTCGTTTCGCACCAGGCCTTGATGTCGGCCAGCAAATCCGCTGGGAACGCCGGGTGCTCATAGAGCGCGTTCTGGAAGCCAGTGGCGAGATGGATCTCCGCCGTCTCGACCTTGGGGAAGTGATGGAACAGCTCATCGGGCAGCGTGGACGCACCGTGCTGCACGGCGCCGGCCAAGCCGTACGACCGGGCAACCGCGGAGAGCCGCTCCAGGGTGCCGAAGTCGAGCTTTACGCTCGCGACGCCACCGCCCGGGAGTGGCACGCCGCCGTGAGATGTCCCGGTCTGCACGCTCACCTTGCTGATTCCAACCGCGTCATCACCGGCGCGGCGGCGCAGCTCGGCCAGGTAGCCGTCGAGATAGGCGCGCAACTCGGCCTCAGTCGAGTTCTCCTTGCCGACCTCGCCGATCTCGCCGCCGATGCTCACCGTCAGCCCGGCTGGCTCGTTCTCACGGATCAGCGCCGAAATCTCGGCCGCGCGCTGGTAGTTCGTGCGCTGCTGCGCATCCACGTCGGGCAGCGACAGATCGACCAGCGTCGACGAGTCGATATCGATGTTGCCGTAGCCAACCTTCAATGCTTCAACGGTCAGCTTGCGGATGCCCTCAGCCGTGGCTTCAGGGTCGGCCTTGTACTTCGCGGCATTGAACTGGTAGTGGTCGCCCTGGACGAAGACCGGGCCCTGCCAGCCTGCTGCGATGGCGCCAGCGAGCACGGACGTGATGTATTCCCCTGGCCGCTGGAACGTGTACTCCTGCTCGCTCCGCGCCAGTTCGAAGACGATCGTGCCCGCATCGATCTCGTCGGCCGCGCGGCACATCGTCGACGCCATGTCGAAAACCTGCGTGCGCAGGTTGACCGCGGGAACAGTGAAGCCGTGGACTTCGCCGCGACCCCGCGCGGAGTACAGGTCGTGAATGCTCGCGCTATGGACGCCCAGCGCCTGTGACGCTTCCCAGACGATCCAGCGCGCGGCCTCGACGACATCCTTGTCTTCGCTGAACGTCGCCGACCACGCCGCCGCACGAATGCCTTCGGCGCGCAGGCGGCGCTCGTCATCGACGACAAGACGGCCACCTGCGACATGGACGCTGCCGGACAGGGCGGCAATGAGCTCGCCGACCGATGCGGCGGGCGTGGGATAGGACATCGGGGAACGCTCCTTGGGCTTTTCTCTCGACTGAATCGTATGCCGAACCGGGAATTCAGTGGAAATCCACGTTCCCAACTGAAACGCCCCCCGACCCTCCTGATAACGCCGTGCAATGCGTGCCGGGCGATGCTTCGGGTAGAGCGCCGGTCTGGGCGGAACGCTCCGACGTGCGCCCACAATTGGGAGGTTGAAGAGTGGGCATCATTGGCTTACTCGTCGTGATCATCCTGGTCATCTTGCTGCTGCGCTTGCTGTAGCAGACCGATGACAGAGGAAGTGATCGTGACTACAGATGACCGCCGTATCGGCGGAGCTGACATTGCGCGCAGCGACCTGATCAGCTGGAGCTCGATAGTCGCCGGAGTGGTGACAGCCTTCGGCTTGTTCGTGCTTTTCGGCGCGATCTCAGTCGCGGCGGGGCTCGAATCTGTCGATACGCCGTATAAGTACGGTGCTGCCGTCGGCTCGATCATCGCCGGACTCTTGGGCGTCCTGGCGTTTCTGGTTGGCGGTTTCGTAGCCGTGTGGACTGCCCACGTGGACGAGCCCGAGTCGGCGATCATGCACGGCTTTCTTGTCTGGGGCCTGTTCGTCGTCCTGCTCGTGCTGATGATCGCGCTGGGCGCGGGTGCTGCCCTGGGATCGACCGCGGGCGTGCTGAGCGCGTCGGTGGATCAGTTGACGCCGGACGCCATCCAGAAGGCTGGCTGGGGCACCGTCTTCGCACTCGCCGTTGCGGTTGCGAGCACTGTGCTGGGCGCGCTGCTGGCGACGCGTGACGAGGTGCGCAGGCGCTTCCGTTTCGGCCGCTGATGCACCGGCTCGACCAGAGCCGCTTATCAATCGACAACGGAAGCCGGTCCCGCCAGGGGCCGGCTTCTTCTTGTGCGTCGCGCTGCCATATTCGTGAGCCTCTTTCTTGCCTTCCTGTAATAGGCTGGCATCCTGCGGGCTGTGCGCCCGTCGAGGAGGAGGGTCTGCACCGATGTCGCACCGGATCGTGGCTCGCGTGGCGAGCGCATCGGCTGTCACTGCGCTGCTACTGAGCATGTTGGCAACGCCCGCAGCCGCCGCTGGTCACACCAGCCGCTGGGTGGACGACGACCTGTCCGCTGGGGATGGGCCGAATCAATGCGACACAGCGGGCTACTCGAGCATCCAGGACGCGATCGACGACTCAACCGACGGAGACTTGGTTTACGTCTGCCCGGGCACGTACACCGAACAGCTCGTGATCACAAGCAAGGTCAAGGTTCGAGCTCGACCGCTTCACGGCGCAACCATCATTGCCCCAGCAGACGGCCTGCCAGGCCCCGGCGCTCTGGCCGAGGTTTACGTGGGCGCCAATGGCGCCGTCGTGCGCGGCTTCAATATCGACATTCCTGCCGGCGCCGGCGGCGGACTAACCGTCAATCCAGAGTGCGAGCACTACGACATCGGCATCTGGGTGCTGGCGCAGGACGCGGTGGTGCGAAACAACCGCATCCGAGCCACCGGTGATGCCACTCTGAACGGGTCGTGTGGCTATGACTACGGCATCGTGGTCGGCTCGACCTCCGGCTCGGCAACCGCGCGGGTCACGTTCAACTGGGTCACCAATTTCAAGATCGGCGGCATCCTCGTCCAGGCCGCCGACAGCTACGCCTGGATCCGCCGCAACACCGTTCGTTTCTTCCACGAAAACGACTGTGCGGTCATCGCGATCAGTTGCACAGTCAGCGTCCGCCCGTCAGTCAACGGGCTGCTTCCGCTGACCTTTGGCATCGGCGTTGAGTCAAGCGCCCGCGCCGACATCCGGCGGAACTGGATCGGCAGCGGGCCGGATGCCTGTGTCAATTACGGCCTGTGCGGTCCGACGATCACCCCGACGACTCAGGCGCTCAACTGGGGCATCGCGCTGACCGCCCTCGACGGCGCTGAAACCACCGACGTCTACTGGAACGTCGTCGAGCGCGCGGTAGGCGGCATCGTGACGTCTTCCGGGGCAGATGGCGCCGTCATCCACGGCAACTACGTCAACGATTCGCACTATGGCTACCAGATCGGCGGCGACAACGACGAGTGGCACGACAACCACACCTCGGGCAATGCAGAAGGAGCGAGCGTCGGCCCAGCCGCCAGCGGCAACAACATCCACGACAATGATTTCCGCGGCAACACCCTCGACTGTCACGACCAGTCGTCCGGTTCGGAGACGGCCAACACGGCCAACACCTGGACCAACGATCTGGGCAATTCCGACGACCCCGACGGCATCTGCAACCCCGACATATGACCCAACGAGTCGAGGTCCTGGTAGGCACCAAGAAGGGTGCGTTCATTCTTGAGAGTGATCCGGCGCGGCGCGACTGGAACCTGCGCGGCCCGTTCTGCCAGAACTGGCCCACGCACGACTTCATTCGCGCCGCGGACGGGACGCTCTACGCCGGTGGCGGCAACAACTGGTACGGCCCGTCGGTCTGGAAGTCGACCGACAACGGTGAGACCTGGACGCAATCTTCGGCTGGTTTGACGTACGGCGACGACCAACCCAAGGTCACGACCATCTGGAAGCTGGCCGACACCGGCGCGAACGGCACCGTGTTCGCCGGCGTGGAGCCGGCCGGCCTCTTCCGGAGCGACGACCACGGCGAGACCTGGAACCACGTGTCGGGGCTACGTGACCACCCATCGCGGCCCGAGTGGCAGCCGGGCAATGGCGGTCTGTGCCTCCATTCGATCGTCACCCACCCAACTGACACCAGCCGGATGTGGGTGGCCGCATCTTCCGTGGGAACATTCGAAACCACGGACGGCGGCAAGACCTGGGAGACGCGCAACAAGGGCGTCCGCGCCGACTTCTACCCCGGACCGGCGCCTGACTTCGGCCAATGCGTCCACAAGCTGCGCCTCCACCCGGACGAGCCGGAGTGGCTCTATCAGCAGAACCACTGCGGCGTCTATCGCTCCGACGATGGCGGCAAGCAGTGGACGGAGATCACGCACGAGCTGCCGTCCGACTTCGGCTTTCCGATGGTCATCCACCCGCACGACCCCAAGACCATCTACGTGATCCCGCACAGCGGTCCGGCCGACGGCCGCCAGATGATCGACGGCCACGCGGCCGTGTTCCGCAGCCGCGACCGCGGCGACACCTGGGAGCGGCTCAGCAACGGGCTGCCGCAGGAGGGCGCCTTCGTAACCGTGCTGCGCGAGAACATGGCGATCGACTCGCTCGACAAGCCGGGCGTCTATTTCGGAACGAGCACGGGCCAGGTCTTCGGCAGCGCCGATGAAGGCGACACATGGAGCCTGCTGGCCGACTACCTGCCGCCGATCTGGTCGGTCGAGGCTGCCGTAGTCGACCGGTAATGGCAACGGTTCATCTGCCGCGTTCGCTCGTCACACTTTTTACCGACCCACCGCCGCGGCATATCGAACTGCCTTCGACTTCTTTCTCCGCGTTGGTGGACGACCTCGAGAGCCGCTGGCCGGGCATGCGCGACAGGCTCATCGAGCCGCCCGGGCCGCAATTGCGCGAGCACATCAACGTCTTCATCGACGGTGAGCGCTCGCGCGACCTCGCCGCGCCGCTCAGCGAAAAGTCCGTCGTTCACGTCATCCCGGCGGTCGCGGGCGGTTAGCAGGGAGGGGCGCGGACTAGGCGCGGGCGCTGCCCGATAGCTGGTCGCGGCGCGAGTCGCGTTGATCTTCCAGCTCTTTGCGCGAGAGGCCGGCTCGGTCCGCGAGCTCGTCGGTCACGGCCCAGGAGAAATCGTCAAAGGCGTTGGCGCGCTCGTTCCAGTCGCCCAAAACGGCGGGCGGTCGGCGCTGCAAATGGCCGGCGCCGTCGCGTTCGACGGGGCGGACGTAGTGCGCGCTCGTGACGCGCCGGCCGTCGTGGACGAGCACAAGGCCAAGGTCACGCGTCGCGTCATTGAGCTCGGCATCGCCGCCGAACAGCCGCAGCACGCCTTCGAGCGAGTCGGCGAGGACCACTCCCCCAGCCGGCGCCAGCCTGGCCGCTCGACCGGTGCCAGCCGCATTGACGATCGCTGCGCGCGTCCGTTCCGCCGCGGGGCGATCGAGCGACGCCACGGTCAGGGGCAATCCGTGCTCCGCCAGGAGCCACAGGAGCGCGGCCAAACCAGCGTCGAGGTCGCCCAAGGCCGTTAATTCGCGCAGGCTGGGATGGTCGGAAGTCATTGCGTAAGCATCGGCCTTTCAGGTACGATGTATGTGAAGCCCGTCGCTACGGGTGTAATAGCCGGTCCACAACGACGCTCCTCTCACGGGTCTTTCGCGAGAACAGTCGCGACGCCCGGCTCGAGAAGGAGTGTTTTTCTTTGCAAGCGGATCGAACGCTTACCTGTGCCGATTGCGGCCAGGAGTTCGTCTTCACAGCCAGCGAGCAGCAGTTCTACCAGGAGCGTGGTTTCTCTGACCCGCGCCGCTGCCGCTCGTGCCGCGCCGCCCGCAAGGCGTCGATGGGCTCGGGCGATTCAGGTGGTGGTTATAGCGCCGGTGGCGGTGGCGGCTACAGCTCCGGCGGTGGCGGCGGTTTCCGCGAGCGCCGTCCGCGCGAGATGTTCGAGGCCACTTGCTCGAACTGCGGCAAGACCGCGATGGTGCCGTTCCGTCCGACCAGCGGCAAGCCCGTCTTCTGCGACGACTGCTTCCAGCGCCGCCGCGCCTGATCGCGCAACCGGTGCTGACGCTCTGAGTCAGCAAACAAAGAGCCCCGACCGAAAGGCCGGGGCTCTTCTTATTTGGCGCGTGCCCGAAGCCAGGGCGACGAGCTACTTGTCGCGTTCGGCTGCGCCGGCAATCGCGGCCTGGGCAGCGGCCAGTCGCGCGACCGGGACACGGAACGGTGAGCACGAGACGTAGTCGAGGCCGACTTCATCGAAGAAGGCGATCGACGCCGGGTCGCCACCATGCTCGCCGCAGATGCCGATCTTGATGCCCGGCCGGGCGGCACGGCCTTTCTCGACCGCCGTGCGGACGAGCTGGCCGACACCCACCCTGTCGAGTGTCTGGAATGGGTTCGCGGGCAGGATGCCACGCTCGACGTAGCTCAACAGGAAGCCGCCTTCGGCGTCGTCGCGCGAATAGCCAAACGTCATCTGCGTGAGGTCGTTCGTGCCGAAGCTGAAGAACTCGGCATGCTCGGCGATGGCGTCGGCAGTCAGGGCGCCGCGCGGCACTTCGATCATCGTGCCGAACATGAAGTCGACCGTCTGACCAGCGGCCTCCTGCACGGCCTTCGCCTCAGCGTCGAGGATCTTGCGCGTCTCAGCCAACTCGTTCACGTGGCCGACGAGCGGGATCATGATCTCGGCGTGGGGATGGCCGCCGGCCTTCACGCGGCGGATCGCCGCATTCAGGATCGCGCGCGTCTGCATCTTGATGAGGTCGGGGATCATCAAGCCAAGGCGAATGCCGCGCAAGCCGAGCATCGGGTTCTGCTCGCGCAGTGCCTCGACGGCGCGCAACGTCTCGCGCGCGCTGACTAGCTTGGGATCCGTCGCCGCGACGCCCTGCGCCTCCATCCGCGTGACCTCGACGAGCACCTCGGCGTAATTCGGCAGGAACTCGTGCAGCGGCGGGTCGATCAGGCGGATGACGACCGGTAGGCCATCCATCGCCTCGAAGATGCCGTAGAAGTCACCTTCCTGGAGCTTCTCCAGCTTGCCCATCGTTTCGTCGAACTTGGTGACGGCATCCGCATCCTCAGGCGAAAGCGAACCGCCTGCGGCCGTCTTCTCCTTCGCCCGCGTGGCCTGGAAGGCAACCAGGATCGCGTCGCGGACGATGTCCAGCCGCTCCCCCTCGCGGAACATGTGCTCGGTGCGGCACAGGCCGATGCCCTGCGCGCCATAGCTGCGTGCCTGGGCGGCCTCCTCCGGCTTGTCAGCATTGGTCCAGACCTGGAGCCGGCGCACCTTGTCGGCCCACTTGAGCACCTGCTGTAGTTCGGCCTGGTCCTCGAACCGCGCGGCGGTCGTGGGCAGCGCGCCAACGAACACTTCGCCGGTCGTGCCATCAAGGGAGATCCACTCCCCTTCGGAAAAGCCGAGGCCGTCAACACGGGCGCTCTTCGTGGCGTAATCGATGATCAGCGCCGCACAGCCGGCGACGCACGGCTTGCCGATCTGGCGCGCCACCACCGCGGCGTGCGACGTGGCGCCACCGCGTGCGGTGAGGACGCCCTGCGCGGCGGCCATGCCGTGAAAGTCGTCGGGCGACGTCTCGATGCGCACGAGAATGACCTTCTCGCCCTTGCCCGCCATCTCGGCCGCGCGATCCGCGTCGAAGACGGCCTTGCCCACCGCCGCGCCGGGCGACGCGTTCAAGCCGGCAGTGATCTTCTTGGCGCTCGTCTTTGCTGATGGGTCGAACTGGTCGCGCAGCAGCTGATCGACGTGGGCCGGCTCAATCCGCGTCAGCGCCTCGCGCTCGGTGATGATGCCTTCCGCAACGAGGTCCGCTGCGATCTGCACAGCGGCGACCGCCGTCCGCTTCGCAGACCTTGTCTGGAGCATGTACAGCCGGCCGCGCTCGATCGTGAACTCGAGGTCCTGGACGTCCTTGTAGTGCTTCTCGAGCCGCTGGCCGATGCGCTCGAACTCGGCGTACGCCTGGGGCAGCTCCTGCGCCATGTGCGAGATGGGCTGTGGTGTGCGAATACCGGCCACGACGTCCTCGCCCTGCGCGTTGGTCAGGTACTCGCCGAAGAGGACTTTCTCGCCGGTGTTAGGGTCGCGCGTGAAGGCGACGCCGGTGCCGCTGTCGTCACCCATGTTGCCGAAAACCATCGTCACGACGTTGACCGCGGTGCCCAGGTCGTGGGCGATGTGGTTGTACTCGCGGTAGTCGTGGGCGCGCTTGCCGAACCACGAAGCGAAGACGGCCTTGATGGCCAGGTCGAGCTGCTCCAGCGGATCGGTCGGAAACTCCCGGCCGGTCGACTCACGAACGACCCGAAGGAACGTGCCCACCAGCTCGCGCAGGGCGTCAGCGTCCAGGTCGGTGTCCTGCTTCGCCCCGCGGGCTTCCTTCGCCGCATCGATGGCGTGCTCGAACTTCTGGCCGTCGACGTCCATGACGATGCGGCCGAACATCTGGATGAAGCGGCGATACGCGTCCCAGCCGAAGCGCTCGTTGCCGGTCAGCTTGATCAAGCCGTTCAACGTTGACTCGTTCAGGCCCAGGTTGAGGACCGTGTCCATCATGCCCGGCATCGAGAACTTGGCGCCCGACCGGACGCTCACGAGCAACGGGTTGTCAGCATTGCCGAAGCCCTTGCCGGTTTCTTTCTCGACCTCTGCAACAGCGCCGAGCACGTCGTCCCACAGGCCGTCGGGCAGCTTCTCGCCCGCAGCGAAGTAGTCGTTGCACGCCTCGGTCGTGATGGTGAAGCCGGGCGGCACCGGCAGGCCCGCGCTCGTCATTTCGGCGAGGCCCGCGCCCTTGCCACCAAGAAGATCGCGCATCTGGGCGCTGCCTTCAGCATGGCCCCCGCCCCATGCGTAGATGTAGCGCTTGGCGGCCTTGTGGGCGCGCTCGGAAGGCATGGTCGGTGTCTGAGTCATGTTGCGGGATGACCTCGGGCTGGGGTAGCCGGCTATCAGATCGGCTGTGTCGTTAGGTTCCCGATTGTACTCACGGGCACGGAACGAGCCGGATGGCACTGGACCCGACAGACCGCCGGCGACGATCCTGATGCTGCCCATTTATCGCCCTTAAGAGGCATGTTCGAAGGTCGCATTGCCACGGCGCCGCGCGGCGGGCGGCGCAACTGTCGAGACGTCGCGCGCGCGGTATGACAGCATCCGCGCCAGATGTACGAACGCTACGACCAGCCCATGTTGTCGCGGCGCGCCTTCCTGGTGCGGCTGGCGAAGCACTTCGTGCTGACCCTGGGCATCCTTGCGGCATGGCTCATCGTGGGCATGCTCGGCTACGGCATCCTGGCCAACCTCGATGCCGTCGATGCGTTCCTGAACGCGTCGATGATCGCCGGCGGAATGGGCCCGGTTGATGTCCTAAATAACGACCCGGCAAAGGTCTTCGCCGGCATCTACGCGATCATCAGCGGCGTTGTAATAATCGGCGCGTCGGGCGTCGTACTGGCGCCGGTACTGCACCGCGTGCTGCACGCGCTTAACCTCGACACCGACGACGACGGGCAGCCCGGTTGAAGCCGCGTACCATGCGCGACGCATGACACATCACCACGACGACGCACGCGTTATCGCGTATGAACATGAGCAGTACAACGCCCGATTGATCGCACGGGTGGACCACACGCCAGAGCTGGCCACCTTCTGGGTCAGGTTCGATGGCGAGCCGACCCACTTCGATCCCGGCCAGTACATGACGATCGGCGTCTACGCCGACGACAAGATCGTCCAGCGCCCGTATTCGGTGGCCTCGCCACCAGAAGTGGCCGGCGCCGAGGGGTACGAGTTCTACGTGCGCCTCGTGCCCATCCTGCGCTTCACCACGCTGCTGTGGCGGCTGCCGATGGACCACCCGATGCGCATGATCGGCCCCAAAGGCAAGTTCCTGGTCGAGCCCAACGACGACCGCACTCATCTGTTCGTGTCGACCGGCACCGGTATCGCGCCGTTCATCTCGATGATGCGCCAGGGCCTGATCAAGGGCGACAAGCGGCGCACCGTTCTCGTCAATGGCTCGTCATATGTCGATGAGCTGGGCTACAGGGACCTGCTCGAGGAATGGCAGCGCGACGGCACTTACCCGCTCACGTACGTGCCGACGATCTCGCGCCCGTCCGATCCAAAGAACGCCGGCTGGGAGGGCCGCACAGGCCGTGTCGAAGGCGTCGTTCTCGATGTGTGCAAGGACCTGCGGCTGAACCCTGACAAGACTGTCGTGTACATCTGCGGCAACCCCGACATGATCCTGAATGTCGAGGCCCTGCTCATGAACGCGGGCTTCCCCGAGTTCCACGTCAAGAAGGAGCTGTACTGGCCCAAGGGCAAGTCCGCCGAAGCGGCGCCCGCGGCCACCGGCAACTAGCGCCGCCGGCGCACCCGCCGCCCTGAAAGAGGCCCGCCTCAGAGGCGCGCCAGCCCAGTCCAACATGTGACATTCGGCCCGCTCAAATCGGGCCGCGTCGATATGTCGCGTGAATGGGTCACCGATCGACTATGCGTTTGTCCAGGCTGCGGCTCTTGGAGGACGTATGCACCCGGTTGTCGGGAAGTCCCAGCTTTCGCCTAACGTCACGCGCCTCGTAATCGAGGCGCCGCGCATCGCCCAGATCCGGGCGGCGGGCCAGTTCGTGATCGTTCGCGCCCGCGAGGGCGCGGAGCGAATCCCGCTGACCATCGCGGACGCCGACGCGGTCGCGGGCACGATCACGCTGATCATCCAGGCCGTCGGCAAGAGCACGGAAGATCTCGTTGCGCTCAATGTCGGCGACTCGATACGCGACGTCGTCGGCCCTCTTGGCAAGGCCACGGAGCTGCTCGAACGCGGGCGCGCGGTGTGCGTCGGTGGCGGGGTTGGCACGGCGGTCATGCTGCCACTCGTCCAGGGCCTGTCGCGCAACGGCGTCCGCGTCACGTCGATCATTGGCGGCCGTTCGCGCGAATGGGTCATCCTGGAACAGGAACTGAGCCGCTACGGCGAGGTGATCGCCTGCACCGACGACGGGTCGTACGGACGGCCGGGCTTCGTCACCCAGGCATTGGCCGACGTTATCCAGGACGGCCCAGCGGACATCGTCTACGCGGTTGGACCAGTGCCCATGATGCGCGCTGTCGCCGAGATGACCCGTCCTGCGGCGATTCCGACGGTGGTGTCGCTCAACCCGATCATGATCGACGGCACGGGCATGTGCGGCGGCTGCCGCGTCAGTGTCGGGGGCAAGACGATGTACGCCTGCGTCGACGGGCCCGAGTTCGACGCGCACGAAGTCGACTACGCGCTGTTGTCGGACCGCCTGAGCCCCTACCGCGACTTCGAAAAGGCCGCGCTCGAGAAGCGCCACTGCCAGCTCACACCGCATATCGCCGAGGCCAAGGCGGGCGCTGCCAGTGCCACAGCGGTTGGAGCCACGCGATGAACGACCAGGCCACTCCCCCAGTCGGCGAGCCCATCGTCCCGATCGAGGACCGCCTGATCCATCCGCTGGGCGAGCGGGCCGCAGTCTCACCCAAGGAACGAATGACGATCCTGCGCCAGCTCATGCCCGAGCAGGACGCGCAGGTCCGCGCGCGCAACTTTGCCGAGGTCAACCTCGGTTTGACCGAGCAGCTGGCGATGCTCGAGGCCGAGCGTTGTCTACAGTGCAAGAACCCGGTGTGCATCACCGGCTGCCCGGTGCGCGTCAATATCCCGCGCTTCATCGATCTGCTGGCGCGCGGCGACATGCGCGCCGCGGCCGATTCGCTGCTGAGCGACAACGCCCTGCCGTGCGTCACCGGCCGCGTCTGCCCGCAGGAATCCCAATGTGAGTCGGTTTGTCTACGCGGCAAGAAAGGCGACGCAGTGGCTATCGGCTATCTCGAGCGCTTCGTCGCCGACTGGGCCAACCATCATCGCGACCACGCGCCGGCAGCTCCGTCATCCAGCGGCAAGAGCGTCGCCATCGTTGGCTCCGGACCGGCTGGCTTGACCGCCGCGGGCGAGCTCGCCAAGCGCGGCCACCAGGTGACCGTGTTCGAAGCGTTCCATGCCGCAGGCGGCGTCTTGATTTACGGCATCCCCGAGTTCCGCTTGCCCAAGGACATCGTCCACGACGAGGTCGCGCGGCTGGAGGAGATGGGCGTCAAGATCGAGCCCAACGCGATCATCGGCAAGACCTACAAGCTCGATGAGCTACGCGCTCAGTTCGATGCCATCTTCATCGCGGTGGGCGCGGGCCTGCCCGTGTTCATGGACATCCCCGGTGAAAACCTCAAGGGCGTCTATTCGGCGAACGAGTACCTGACGCGCGTCAACCTGATGGGCGCGTACCGGCCCGACGCTGAGACGCCAGTGCTGCACGGGCAGCGCGTCGCGGTCGTGGGCGGCGGCAACGTCGCCATGGACGCGGTGCGCACGGCGCAGCGCCTTGGCGCGGCTGCGGCCACGATCGTCTATCGGCGCGGCATGGACGAGATCCCCGCGCGGCGCGAGGAGGTCCACCACGCCCAGCAAGAAGGGATCAACTTCGAGATGCAGGTCGCGCCCGTCGAGGTTATCGGCGAGAACGGCTGGGTCAACGGCCTGAAATGCATGCGCATGGAGCTGGGCGAGCCTGACGCGTCTGGCCGGCGCCGACCGGTGCCGCTGGAGGGCAGCGAATTCGTCATCGACTGCGACATGGTCGTGGTCGCAATCGGCACGCGCAGCAACCCCATCCTGACCACGGCCGCCGCCGGCCTGAAAGTCAATCAGTGGGGCTACATCGAGGTTGATGGCGCGGGCATGACCTCACTGCCCGGCGTGTTCGCCGGTGGCGACATCGTCCGCGGCGCAGCGACGGTCATCCTCGCGATGGGCGATGGCAAACGCGCCGCGGCGGCAATTGACGCCTACGTACGCGGCGAGCTGCCGACCGCTCCTGGGACGGCGAAACCGGAGGCAGTTGCCGCCGCGGGCTGACCGTCAGCGGATCGCGAACTCCAGGAACTTCTCCGGCCCGGCCTGATCGAGAAAGGCGATGTTGTCGGCACTCAGCGTCACGCTGAACGACCCGCTCAGCGCCGATCCGGCAACGACGCGGTCTGCCGTCAGGTTGAATTGATACGTCCCCGCCGCGAAGAACCAGCCGTGCGGAGCCATGAACAGCGCGAGCGGTGATGCGGCATTGCTGGGAGAGACAACCAACGGCATCGAGTCGGCGACGTATTGATAGCTCAGCTGGCCCGTGGCGGGATCGGTCACCAAGCGGAGCTGTTCGGTCCAGGTGAAGTCGGCCCTTGCCGGACCGGTGACGTGCAACACCATGTCGCGAACCACCTCTGCACGGTTGTTCGCCCCGGTGTTGACGAACGCCGGCTGGAGATACAGGTACGACGCCCCGGTCGCGCGGCCCAGGGCGATGCGCACCTGCGCCGGCATCAGCAGCGTGACCGACGGCTGCTGCGTCGCGGTGTAGATGGCCACCACGGACAGTACGAGCGAAAGCAGCGCCGCGGTTAGCGGCACCCAGCGCAGGGTGATGAAGCGCGTGAGCGGCGCACGCGCCCGACGAGCCGCCGCGCGCAGCCGACCAGCCGCGTCCGGTGGAGCAACGTCGAGATCTGGTTGGGCCAGATCCGGTTGGGTCACGCCAGTGATGCGGCCAGCCGATCGAGGATGAGCCGCTTGACGCCTTCGACCGGCACGCGCTCCTGGGTCATCGTGTCGCGATCTCGCACCGTTACCGCGTTGTCTTCGAGCGAGTCGACATCGACCGTCACGCACCACGGCGTTCCGATCTCGTCCTGGCGCCGGTAGAGCTTGCCGATCGAGGCCGTGTCGTCGTAGACGGCCATCGTGTCGCGGCGCAGGTCGCCCAGGAGCTTTTGGCACAGGTCGACGATCTCCGGCCGCTTTTTGAGCAGCGGCAGAACCGCGACCTTGTACGGCGCGAGCTGCGGGTGGAGCGCCAGTGAGACGCGTGTCTCGCCGCGCACCTCTTCTTCGCGATAGGCGTCGATCAGGAACGTGAAGGCCGCTCGGTCAGGGCCACCCGCCGTTTCGACAATCCACGGGATGAACGCTTCGTTCGTCGCGGGATCGAAGTACTCCAGGTTCTGGCCGCTCTCCTGCTGATGGCGCGACAGGTCGAAGTCACCGCGATTGTGGATGCCCTCGAGCTCTTTCCAGCCGAACGGGAAGAGGTACTCGACATCGATCGCCTTCTTGGCGTAATGCGCCAGCTCGTCGGGCGCGTGTTCGCGGAAACGGAGGCGCGTCTCGGTCACGCCGTAGTCCCGGTACCAATTCCAGCGCCGGGGCAGCCACTCCTCGAAGATTCGTGCCGCGTCATCCGGCCGGACGAAATACTGCATCTCCATCTGCTCGAATTCGCGCATCCGGAAGACGAAGTTGCCCGGCGAAATCTCGTTGCGGAAGCTCTTGCCGATCTGGGCGATGCCGAACGGCAGCTTCTTGCGGGTCGATTGCTGGACGTTCTTGAAGTTGACATATGAGCCCTGGGCCGTTTCGGGACGGAGATAGATGACATTCGCGTCTTCCTCGACCGGGCCCATGAACGTCTTGAACATAAGGTTGAAGCGGCGCGGCGGGCCGAGCTTGGACCCGTCCTGCGGGCACTTGAGGTTGAGCCGCTCGGAGATCGCCGGATCGCGCTTGTCGGTTTCGGTCAGGTTCTCAGTGCCGGGCAGTTCGTCGAGTCGGTAGCGGTGGCTGTTTTCCGCACACTCCACCAACGGATCGCTGAATGAGGCGACGTGGCCGCTTGTCACCCAGACCTGCGGGTGCATCAGGATGCCCGCGTCCAGACCGACGATGTCGTCGCGCTCCTGGACCATGGCGCGCCACCACGCGTTCTTGACGTTCTTCTTGAGCTCCACGCCGAGTGGGCCGTAATCCCACACAGCGTTGATGCCGCCGTAGATCTCCGAACTCGGAAAGACGAAGCCGCGCCGCTTGGCGAGCGACACGATGGTGTCGAGCGAGGCTACCGAAGGCTGGGGGTCGGACACGATGGGGAGTCTCCTCGAAGCGCCGAAGCCTTGGCATGGCCGGTCGCGAACCGGGATTTTCGCACGAACCTGCCCAAGAGCTCCCTAGCCGGTGGGCAACACCTCACGTGGCGCAACGTCCATCGGTATGGCGACTCGCGCCGCGCGCCGGGCACGGACCTCGTCGAGGAACGCCAGCGAGCGCGGCTCGCGTTCAAGCACGGCACGGATGAAGCGCCGCAGCGACACCTCAACCTCGGCCTCGACAGCGACCGGCAGGCGCAGCCCGGCAATGGCCTCGATGTCCAGCCGGCGATAAGCGCGCAACAGTTTGAGCGCGGCCAGCGAGAGCGGCGCGACTTCGGCCGCGGGGGCTGGGTGGTTGGCGCACAGCGTCCCGCCCAAAGTCGGCACCCAGCGAAACTCCTCGTCGGGCTCGAGCGTGCGATCGCATTCCACGCAGCGCTCGACCTCCGGCCGCATGCCCAATGCGTCGGCGAGGCCGTATTCGAACCAGCGCGCAACGCGACCCGGCGCCATGCCATCGTCGAGCAGCTGGTAGGCGCGTTTGAGCAACGCGTACACCGGGTAGGCGAAGGCACGCTCCTCGACGGCGCGCTCGGCCAGCTCCGCGAGATACCAGGCAGTGGCAGTCGATTCGAGGCGTTCGCGCAACGACAGCCACGCGTGGCCGACGCTGGCCGAAGTGATGACGTCGAACGTCCGGGCGCGGGCTAACACCAGCTGCAGCTCAGCGAACGGTTCGACCGCGCCACCCAGGCGCGAGCGCGGCCGGCGGACGCCCTTGGCAATCGCCTTGAGCTTGCCGTCATGTGGCGTCAAGAGCGTCAAGACGCGGTCAGCTTCGCCCAGCTCAAAGCGCGACAGGACGATGGCTTCGGTGTGGTAGATGCGCGGGACCGGCATGCTCATCAAGCCTACCCCCAATCGGCCCGTTAAATGGACCGTCCGGCACTCCCTGACATACTTGTTACCGCCATGTATCATGTATTGCATGAGCGCTGCGCAAACGACCGACTATCCTCGCCCCGTGCTGACGTCGCACGACCTTGATGGCCTCATCGCGGATACCGAGACCGAGATCCTGGGCGTCATCAAGCTCGCTCAGGACGAGCGTACGGGCGCGCTCTACGAGATGGTGCGCTACCACCTTGGTCTCGACGATGCGGGCGAGGCGAACACACGCGGCAAGCGATTGCGGCCCTTGCTGGGCCTGCTCGCGTACGAGTCGCTCACGGGCGACCACCGCGCGGCTCTGCCGGGTGCCGCCGCCGTGGAGCTGGGCCATAACTTCTCGCTCGTCCATGACGACATCGAGGACGGCGATGTTGAGCGGCGCCATCGCGCGACCCTGTGGACGGTCTATGGCGTCGCCCAGGCAATCAACGCCGGCGATACGCTCTTCACCCTGTCGCGCATGGCGCTGCACCGGCTCATTCAGCTGGGCTTCAGCGACTCCAAAGTGCTCGCCCTGATGCGTCTGTACGACGAGACCTGCCTCGCTTTGTGCGAGGGCCAGTTCATGGACATCTGGGGCGCCGAACACGATGAGCGCCTGACCGTCGACTTCTACTTCGACATGATCGGCCGCAAGACCGCCGCGTTGATCGCGGCCAGCGTTCAGGCGGGCGCGATGCTCGCCACCGACGATGAATCGGTGATCGATGCCTACCGCGGCTTCGGCTGGTCGCTGGGCATCGCCTTCCAGCTGAATGACGACCTGCTCGGGATCTGGGGCGACGAGGAGCTGACCGGCAAAGAACCGTCGGACCTCGCCAAGCACAAGAAGACGCTGCCCGTCATCTACGCCCTGGAGCACGCGCCCCAGGCCGACCAGGCGCGATTGCGCGAGATCATCGGCATGACTGACGCGGATAGCAGCACCATCCAGGAGGCGCGCGGCATCATCGAGCGCTGCGGCGCGCGTGAGTACACGCGCGAGCGCGCACGCGAAGAGCGCGACATGGCGCTCGAACGCATTGCCTCAGCCGGTGTTGTGAGCCAGGACGCTCTCGAGCGCCTGCGCCTGATCGTGATTTCGGCGATCAGCGCTTGACAAGCACGTCGCCAGCGCTCGACTAGTGCGCGGCGACGACCAGCAGCGGGCTCCAATTGCTCATCACATTGCCTGCCGTCTGAATCAGGCGCGCTCGGAACTGGAAGGTCTTGGCCTTGGGTGGGGTCCAGGTCACCGTCGTGCCAATGTTGTTGGTTGAGATCGTCTTCCAGGTCCCGCCAACCTTGCGTTTCTGAACCTGCTCGTACATCCCCGAAGGAGCTCCGGTCGACGCAAAGGTGATGGTGATCATCTGGCCGACTGCCGGCGTGCTGTTGTTGACGGTCATGCCCACGTTGACGGTGCCGCGCATGCTGCCGTGGATCTGGCAGTGGAAACCGAAGCTGCCGGCGCGCTCAAACGTGTAATTGACCGAGTTCGTCGTGTGCGACGGCATCGGGAAGCTGAACAGCCCGAACTTGTCTGCAGTGACGGTGTGCGTGTTGTTGGTGTTGGTGCTCTGCCAAACCACGTTGGTGCCGTATTGGAAGGTGGCTGAGGTCGGCGAGACGTGGTTGTCCGTCAAGGTGAAGGTAACGGCCGCGGACGCCGTCCCAGGAAGCAACAGCGCCGCGCAAAGGGCCGCTATCAGAGCGAAACGACGAGACACGGTCTTCCCTCCTCAGTCCGACCGCCGTTTCGCGCGGCCTGAAGGCCCTTACGAAACCTCGGCCGCGTCGGTTTCCGAGGTGCCCTCAGCGGGCTTACGGACAACCAGCACCTTGCCGACCCGACGGCCGTCGGTCGACTCGACGGTCAAGGTGAGCCCGTCGACTTCGATCGTGTCACCCACGCTGGGCACGCCGCCGAACTCGTGGAACACGAGGCCGCCGACAGTGTCGTATTGCTCCTTGTCCTCATCGTCGAGCTCGACCCCGAAATGACTGGTCAGGTCGTCGACGCTCGCGCGCCCATCGACGCGCGCCCGATCCTCGTCGAGCGGCTCGATCATGACCGGCTCCTCGACGTCGTATTCGTCCTGGATCTCACCGACGATCTGCTCGATCAGGTCTTCGATTGTCACCAGGCCGGCAGTGCCACCGTACTCGTCGAGGACGATCGCGATGTGCACTTTCTGGCGCTGCAGCTGATGAAGCAGGTCGTCAACGCTGATTGATTCGGGTACGAAGACCGGTGCGCGGACGATCTTGCGCAGGTCAGGCTGGCGACCACCCTTGAGCAGCGGCAGCAGGTCCTTGGCGTACAGGATGCCGATGACCCTGTCGATCGAGTCCTCGTAGATCGGAATGCGCGAGTGGCCCTCCTTGACGATCGTGGCGATCATCTCGTCGAGCGTCGCGGTCACAGGGAGCGCCACGATATCGATGCGCGGCACCATCACCTCGTGCACGTGCTGCTCCCCGAGCTCGAGCACCGCCCCGATCATCTGCTGCTCTTCGGCCTCGATCGTGCCCTGCTCGGAGCCGCGCTCCACGAGGATCATCAGCTCTTCGGTCGTGACCTGTTCCTGTTGCTTGTCGGGCACTCCGAAGAGGCGTGCGATGGCTTGAGTGAGCGACGTCAGCAACCAGACGAGTGGCGCCAGCACACGGCCCAGGAAATCAATCGGCACGGCGAAGATGAACGCGAGCCGCTCGGCATGGGCGTATGCGACGGCCTTGGGCACGAGCTCGCCGAACAGGATCGTAAAGAGCGAGACGAGGCTGGTGACGGCCAGCAGTGAGATGAGCTCGGCCTGCGGCTGGAGGGCGGGCACGCCATCGAGGAAGCGCGTGAGATCACCGACGATGCTCGCGCCGGCGAACGTCGCGGCGAGGAAGCCGACGAAGGTCAGGCCGATCTGGATCGTTGCCAGGAAGCGACCTGGTTGCGCCACAAGTCGCTCAACGCGGCGAGCGCCGCGACTCCCCTCCTCGACCAGTTGCTGGATCCGCGTACGGCGGACGCGGACGAGCGAGAACTCGGCCGCGACGAAAAGGGCATTCAGAAAGATGAGCAGCGCGATGATCAGTAGTTCCATGCTTACCTGTCCACCGCGCCCTTGCCCGCGTCCTTGCGGGCAAGTCGCTCCCTGATGCGCGCGGGCACGCCCACCGCCAGCTTGCCCGGCGGCACGTCCTTGGTGACGACACTGCCGGCGCCGGTGTACGCGCCTTCGCCCACGGTCAGCGGCGCGCGCAGGATCGAGTCGCTGCCGATGAACGCGCCATCGCCGATGACGGTCTTGTGCTTGCGCTGCCCGTCGTAGTTGGCGGTGATGGTGCCTGCGCCGATGTTGACCTTCTTGCCGATCTCGGCATCACCCAGGTACGAAAAGTGATGCTGCTTCGACCCGGCGCCGAACTTCGTGTTCTTCTGTTCAGCGAAGTTGCCGACTTCCGCGCCGTCGCCAACCAGGCCCCCACCGCGCAGATGGGCGAACGGCCCGACCCTCACGTCGTTGCCGACCTCCGACTGCTCGATGACACTGGCCCAGACGGTGCAGCGCTCCCCGATTTTGGCGTCGATGAGCTGGCTGCCCGCCTTGATCACGGTGTCGCGGCCAATCCTGGTCTTGCCGCGCAGCACGACGTTCGCTTCGATGGTCACGTCCTGCGCAATCTGGACTTCGGCCTCGATCGTGACACTGCCCGGGTCGTGCAACGTGACCCCGTCGGTCATCAGCTGCTGCAGGATCGTGTACTGCAGGTAGAGCTGTATCTCGGCCAGGTCGCCGCGGTCGTTGATGCCCGCGAGCTCGCTTTCCCAGTCCGACTCGGCCGGTTGGTCGACTGCGATGGCCGGCCTGTTGTCCGCCGCAGCGATCTCGACCAGTTGGGTCAGATAGAGCTCGCCCGTAGTCGGTGACTTCGTCAGTCGGGGCAGAGCGGTTTTGAGCCACGCCACGTCGAACGCGTAGAGGCCGCCGTTGATGACGTGGTTGTCCTTCTGCCGTTCGCTGGCGTCCTTCTCTTCGACGATGCGCCGGATTGTGCCGCGCGACCCGAGCTGGACGCGGCCGTAGCCACTTGGATCTTCCATCTCTACGGCCGCGACGGCCATGGGCGAGTTGTGTTCGCGCCGTGCCTCGAGCATCTGGGTAACCGAGGCTTGCTCAATCAGCGGGACGTCGCCGCTGAGGACGACGATCTCCGTCGCATCCCTGGGCAGAGCGGCGACAGCAGCCGCGAGGGCGTCACCCGTTCCCTGCGGCTTCTTCTGGAGCGCGAAGTCGGCCGTCCTCGCGAAGGCGTCCTTGATTGCATCGGTCTGGGGCGAGTACACGACGATGGGCTTGGTCCCCGTTGCGGCCAGCGCGGCATCGATGACGTAGGCCAGCATGGGCCGGCCGCAAATCTCGTGCAGGACCTTGGGCGTGCGTGACTTCATGCGCGTGCCAAGGCCCGCAGCAAGGATCACGGCGACTGCTCGAGTCCCCCGGCGCGACACGGCGGCGGAAACACCGCCGACGGCGGATTTGGGCTGTTTGGGCGACATCTAGAGTCCGGTAAGCCTAGGTGTGGTCGGTTGAGCGGTCAAACGACGGTCAGCTCGCCGCTCCCGTCTGGGGCGGCTCAGTCGTGAAACCGAGCGGCGGTAATACGAGCGCCTGGGCAATGGTGTTGGCATGGGCCGCCCGGCGCGCGGCGAACGATTCGGTGCGGCGAACAACGACGATGGCCAGGATCGCGGCAATCGCAGTAGTGACTTCGGCGACCGCTGTGAAGTTGAGCAACCCATGAACGTTTTCGAGTGTGTCTACGGGTAGGACTGTCGTGATCCTTTCGAGGATGAGCGACCCCATCCACGTTACCCACCAGATGACGACGAGCGCCGTGGACACCTTGGGCGTCCAGGCCAGGCGGCGGTAGACCTCGCGCATCACCGAGAGCGGCACGAAAAGGGATGCGAGCGGGACAAACCACCAGAGCACGCTCCAGGCGGGACTCCAGTGCGGCGTGCCGCCGCCCAGCCAGGGCACGTTGCTGACCGTGCGGTACTGCCAGGCGAGAAACGCCGCCGCGGTGACGATCAGCAGAATGATCTCGAGGCCACCCAGCTCATCGAGGAGGCTGGCCCAACTGTCGAGCTCATCGAAGGTCGCGGTATCGATGGCGTGGTCGAAGATGTCGTGACCGAGGTAGCTCGCCAAGGCCCCTGCGGCGGCGACGATACCGCTCAGGCCAAGCAGAAACACGGCCAGCAGCGCCCGGCTGGCCGTTGGCCGGTAACCCGTGGATTGCCAGGTTCCCTCGGTCACCGTGATTGCCCCTCTAGCTGCGGACGGCGATTGCCTCGACCTCGACGCGCGCGTTGCGCGGCAAGTCTTTCACAGCGAACGTCGAGCGCGCGGGCGCGGGATCGACGACGAAGTCCTTGTAGACGTTGTTGAAGGCGTCGAAGTCGGCGATGTCAGCGAGGAAACAGGTCGTCTTGACGACGTCAGCCCATGAGAGTCCGGCAGCTTCGAGCACCGCGCCTACGTTCTTCATCGCGCGCTCAGTCTGGGCTTCGATGCCATCGGGCAGCTCGCCGGTCGCGGGGTCGCGGCCGATCTGGCCCGCGGCAAACACCATCGAGCCGGTGTCGATGCCCTGGCTGTACGGACCGATCGCGGACGGAGCGCCGGTCGTGCTGACGACACGCCTGGTCATGGATACCTCCAGTGGGGGTTGGGGCCTTGTAGGTCTACTGCGTGGATCATCGCGCCTTCGAGCAATTCCGATTCGGCCGACACGATCAGTCGACCATCAGCGCTGGCGGCGTCGACGGCTGGATAGAGACAAAACAGAGTCGAGCCGCTGCCGCTCAAGAGCCAGGGCCGGCTGGTCTCCATCTCGAGGTAGTCGCGCAGCGCAGCGAGATCTGGCGCAAGCGACACGGCGGCCGCCCAGAGGTCGTTCGCGTCGCGGAGGCGCTCGACCCACTCGATCAACCTCGTGCCACTCATGCCGGCGCGCAACTCTGATGCGAGCTGCCGGGTCATGGCGTCGGACGACGCCGCACGGCCAAACTCGTCGAAGCGGCTGAACGCCACTGCCGTGGACAGCATCATTGGCGGCGTGACCATGAGCACGCCGAGATTGCCCTCGAGCGGCATGAGCCGCTCGACCTGCTCGCCGCGGCCGCCGATAAGCCCCGCGTCACCTCCGCGGGCAAAGAACGGCACGTCCGCGCCCAGCTCAACCTCGATGGCCTCGCGCACCTGCGGCGAAAGGCCAACGCCCCACATGACCTCGGCCGCCTCGATGGCTGCGGCGCCATCGCTCGACCCGCCGCCGAGGCCGGCGCCCATCGGGATGTTCTTCACTAGATGCGCCGCGAGCGGCGGCAGGTCCTGGCCCACGGCGCGACGCACTGCGGCAAAGGCGCGCAACACGAGATTGCCCTCGACCGGGCAGCCGGGCAGCCCAGAGACTGTCAGCGCGTCCGGGCCGCGGTCCGCGAAAGCAACGGTGAGGTCATCGCTCAGCCCGACGCGCAGGAAGACCGACTCGAGCGGGTGGTAGCCATCACTGCCGCGCGGGCCCACGGACAGGGTCAAGTTGATCTTGGCGCGTGGGCTGGAGTGCATCAGCCGATGGGCCCGAGCACGGCCGCGAGCGCCAGCCACTCGTCAACGGACACCGTCTGCGGCCGCCGATTCGTGGCGATGCCAACAGACCGCAATGCGCCCTCGAAGCGCTCACGACCAACGACGGGCAGCTGGCGCGGCAGCACGTTGTGGAGCATCTTGCGCCGCTCGCGGAAGCCAGCCTGAACGAGCCGCCACAGGTTTTCCTCGGCGTCTGCGCTGAGCCGTCGCGGTCGCGTCTCGCCGACCAACACGGCCGACTGCACCTCGGGCGCGGGCTCAAACGCTTCGCGCGGCACGACACGCGCGACGCGCACATCGGCGTGGTATTGGACGAACACGGAGAGATAGCTCATGTCGCCTGGTCTAGCAGCGATCCGCTCGGCGACCTCGCGCTGCAACATGACTACGAACCGCTCGGGGCGCGGCTCGGAACCCAGGACGTGATGCATGACGGGCGACGTGATGCTGTACGGCAGGTTGGCCACCAGATCCCATGGCGCGGCCACCAGGTCGGTCATCGGCGTGTCGAGCACGTCGGCCTCAACCAGGCGCAGCTGACCGGCACCGATTTCCCCTTCGAACCTGTCCCGAAGGTGTGCTCCAAGCCGGCGGTCCACCTCGACGGCAGTGACGTGCGCGCCGCGCTCGAGCAGGGCTGCCGTCAACACTCCGAGACCCGGCCCAATCTCGAGGATGGACCTGCCGGGCGTTGGCGCAGCCAGCGCGACGATATCGTCGAGCACAGCCAGATCGACCAGGTGATTCTGGCCTCGACTCTTGCGCGGTGTCAGCCCGTGCTCGCGCAAGTAGCGCGCCGTCTGCTCCGCGCCGCGCGGCGCGCCGAAGGTTCGCGCCGGGCTCAAGCCGGCTCCGGCACGGCCAGCTTCAGCGATGGCTTCGCGGCGAGATCCATCCCGGCGCGCGCACCGGCACGGGCACGGAAGAAGCCGGCCGCGCCGATCATCGAGGCGTTGTCAGTGCACAGCCCGGGCCGCGGCACGACGACGCGAATGCGCCGCGCCGATGCGGCATCCTCGATCGACTTGCGCAGCACGGAGTTGGCAGCCACTCCCCCGCCGACGACGATAGTTCGCGCGCCGATCTCCTCGGCAGCGCGCAAGGTCTTCGAAGTCAACACGTCGACGACGGAATCCTGGAAGCCGAACGCGAGCTCGCTCACGGCCGACTCGGGCAGAGCCTGGCCGTCGGAGCCCATGTCCTTCACGTCGATGCCGAGCTCTTTCGCCACCTCGCGCCGCGCCGCGGTCTTGAGGCCGCTGAACGAGAAATCGAACGTGTCGCCCAGCCAGGCACGCGGGAAGACTCGATCTCGCGCCACCGCTCCCGCGGCGGCTTTCATGATGGCGGGGCCACCGGGATACGGCAGACCCAGCAACCGGCCGACCTTGTCGAAGGCCTCGCCCGCCGCGTCGTCAACGGTCTGGCCGAGCAGTCGGTACTTGAGGGCGTCCTTCATTTCCACCAGGAAGGTGTGGCCGCCACTGACCACGAGGGCCACCAGCGGGAAGTCGGGGGCGGGCTTCTCTTCTTCGGGATCGAGCAGCCACGCAGCGTAGATGTGGCCCTCGAGGTGGTTGACTGGCACGAGCGGCAGGTCGTACAGCCAGCACAGGGTCTTGGCCATCGTGATCCCGACCAACAGCGAACCGGCGAGCCCCGGACCTTCGGTCACCGCGACCGCCTCCAACTCCGACCAACTGCTGATGCCTGATTCCTGGCGCGCCTGCTCCAGCACCGGGATCATCCATCGCAGGTGCGCGCGCGCCGCGACCTCAGGGACGATGCCGCCCGTCGCCGAGTGCAGCGCGACCTGCGAGGCGACGACGTTGGTCAGGATGCGCCGGCCGTCCTTGACGACTGCGACCGCAGTCTCGTCGCACGACGATTCCACGGCGAGGATCAAACCGGACGAGTTGCTCACTTCGTGTCGTCCGCCGTCTGCTCGCCATAGCGCTCGCGCATCTCGCCCAAGCGGGTGCGCATCGTCGCCTCATTGAGCGGGTCCGTGGTCATGATCAGCGCGTCCTCGCCGTTGTCAGAGTAGTAGCGTGGCCGGACGCCGACCGGCTTGAAGCCGAACCGCGCGTACAGGTCGCGTGCCGGTCGGTTGGACAGGCGCACTTCAAGGGTCACGACGCGCGCGTTCAGAAGCAACGCGACGTCCATCAGGCCGAGCATCAACCGGCCACCAATGCCGTGCCGGCGCCATTCAGGCAGGACGGCGATCGTGGTGATGTGCGCCTCGTCGACCATCAGCCACAGGCCGCCATAGGCGATCGTCTCGCGGCCGCTCTTGACGATCAGGTAGTGCGCCAGGCGATTGGTCTGGAGCTCCTGGCGAAAGGCGTAGTCGGGCCATGGCGTGGGGAAGCTGGCGCTTTCGATCTTGTGCACCGCGGGTACGTCATCGAGGCCCATGCGCTCGATGCGCAGCTTCAGCGGAGGTCGGGCGACCATGTCATCTCCGCCGCCGCTGCAGCGAGGCCGCGCGGCAGCGCGACGTATGCGGGCACGAGCGTTGCCGGATCGGCCGTCTCGCCGGCAGCCAACGCCGCGGCACCAAGATGAGCGAGCGCCGCGGCCAGGCCACTGGTCGCTTCACCGTCGATCTCGTCTGGTGTCGGCGCGGTCGCGACAAGCTCAGGCTGGCTCGTCTCGAGCAATTGTCCCTGGCGCATCGTGAAGGTATGGACGTAACGGTCCGCGGCGCCGGCGGGCAGCGCGATAGTGATCGCGTCGAGCGCTGGGTCGGAGGTCGCGGCGGCAAGCGCCAGCGCGCGCGTGCTCGACACGCCCACGATCGGAATCGAGGTCGCGTAGGCGATCGTCTTGGCCGTTGCGAGGCCGATGCGCAGGCCGGTGAATGAGCCGGGGCCGGTGCCGACGACCACTGCGCTGATGTCCGCACGCCGCGCGCCCGCCTCGGCCAGTGCCTCATCAAGCCGCGCGAGCAACTCTTCGCCGTGGCGATGCTTGCTCTCCCACGTGCGCTCGGCGAGGACAGTTCCAGCTTCAGCAGCCAACGCCACGACGGGTCGTTTCGTGGCCGTGTCAAGGACGAGGATCATGGCTTACCCCAACGGGCGGCGGCATCCTCGTAGCGCTGCTGCTCGGGCTGTGCGGCCATCAACGAAATGCGCCGCTCTTCATCGCTGATCACGTCGAAGACGATTGTCAGTCGCTCCGGGTCCAGCTCGCTCGGCAGCCGCTCGGCCCACTCGAACAGCGTGACGCCATCGAGGCCGCGCTCGTCGACCATGCCACCACCCAGGATCTCCTCTGCACCGGTCAGGCGATACAGGTCCTGGTGGAACAGCGGCAGGCGTCCGGCGTACTCGGCCATCAGGGTGAAGCTGGGCGAATTGACCACCTCTTTGACGCCCAGTCCGGCCGCGAAACCTTTCGCGAACTGCGTCTTGCCGGCACCGAGCGGACCCACCAAGGCGATGCGGTCGCCCGGCTGCGCCACGGCCGCCAAAGCGGCCGCGAAGGAGCGCGTCTCATCGCTAGAGTGGGTCGTCACAGCGGTCACGCCGTCAAGTTAACCCAACAGGAGCAGCGAGCCATGAAATGGGTCACTCGCGAGCACCCGCGCACCGATCGCATCGCCTGTCCGTGGCTGATCCTGACCTTCATCGATGCCGACGCCGAGATCGTCTACGTGGCGCGTGACGAAGTACTGGCGTATGCCGAGCGCGAGGGCGCTTACTCCTTCGACGCGCCCGGCGCGAAGTACACCCACCGCGACGGCAAGTGCTCGTTCGAGACGCTCGTCGAGGAGTTCCGCATCACCGACCCCGCCGTCCTGCACATGGCCAAAGTCGTGCACGGCGCCGACGTGGCCGACGACGTCGCCATAACACCTGAATCCGCGGGGTTGATGGCGATCGCGGACGGGTTCGCGCTGCTGGAGATGGACGATCAGGCGCAGCTGCGGGCGGAGTTGCCCGTGTACGACGCGCTATACGCCTGGGCGCAGGCCCAGGTGCGGGAGGCCTGATTACTCAGGCGTCGTAGCCGGGCTCCTCGTCGATTTCCTCGAGCCGCTCGATCAGGCGCTCGATGCCGCCCTCATCGGCGAGGATGGTTTTCATCGCGTTGGAGCCGCTGCCGAAGATCGCCGCGAGAACCGGGTCAAAGAAGACCATCGCCTGGCTGCCGAGCGCGCGGTAAGGGCGGCTCGCCTCCAGGAACATCATGGCCGGACCGGTCATGCCGTAAAGCTGGATCTGTCGCGCCAGCGACTCGACGGGGTCATCGAAGGTCAGCTCGTTGGCCGATCCGTATTCGCTCATCTCTCTCCCTGAGATTGCCGATTACTCGCCGCTTGAGCCGACCCGGGCCTCCCCCGCAAGCGTGCGCAGGCCCTTTAGTACTGGGCCGCGATGGTACACCCGGGGTAAGCGGTAGGCCATGCTGGTGACGATTTCCCAGGGAATGGTGGTGCGCACCCGCGCCAGCTCGTTTGTCACGATCTGCGAGCCTGCCTGGGCCCCAATCAGGACGAACTCATCCTCAGTGCCCACATCCCCAACATCGGTCACGTCGGCCATCACCGCGTCCATGGCGACGCTCCCCACCAAGGGGACGCGCTGCCCGCGGACCAAGGCCCCGGCGAGCGGCGAGTAGGCGCGCGTCCAGCCGTCGCCGTAGCCGATGGGCAGCGTGGCGATCCTGGATGGCCGCGCCGTCGTCCAGAGGCCGCCGTAGCTGACGGGCGTGCCGGCCGGGAAGCTCTCGACGCGGAGCGGCCGGCATTTGACTGACATGGCCGGCTTGAGCTTGGCCACAGCCGACATCTGGTGCGCCCCGACCGGGAAGTCGTCGGGCATCAGGCCATACAGGCCAAGGCCGACGCGAACGCCGTCATACAGGTCGATCTGCCCCGCAAACAGGCCCCCAGTGGCGGCGAGGTGGCGCGGCGGCACCGGCAGCCCGGCCGCTTTGACCAGCTCCGTGGCGCGCTCAAAGGCTTCGGCCTGGGCCTCCGTCGCGGCGCGATCTTCGGAGCGGGCAAGGTGCGACCAGAGCCCGGCGATCCTCGCGCCTGGGATCGAGGCGATGCGCGACGCCAGCGCAGCGACCTTGTCTGGCTGGAGGCCGCCGCGCGCCAGGCCGGTCTCAACCTCGAGGTGAATCAGCAGTTCGGGATCGTTGTCCGTTCGTTGCGAGGTCCACGCGTCAAGCGTGGCGATGGTCGTCGGACCGTCTGCGGTAACGATCTCGAAGCGCGCGCGGGCCGCATGGGCGGCGTCAACGGCTGGGATTGGAAACAGGATCAGGATCGGGACGCTGATGCCGGCGTTGCGCAGCGCCGTCGCCTCGTCGATGCCGGCAACGCACAGCCGGTCCGCGCCGGCCTGCTCGAAAACGCGACCCACTGGAACGAGACCATGGCCGTAGGCATCGGCCTTTACGACCGCGTTCAATTCGATGTGCGGGCCGATCAGCTCGCGCACCGCGGCGAGGTTGCCGGCGAGCGCGTCCTCGTCGATCTCCGCCCAGACGCTGCGCGGAAGCGGCGGCAGTCCGGCCGCGGCGAGGCGTTCGTCGATGGATTGCAGCGTCACGCCCGGGAAGCGGCCAGCTCTTGCCGCGCGGCGGCGATCTCGTACGGCAGGTCGGACGCGACCAGGCCGGCATCCCCCAGGCGCTCACTGATTCGAGCCGCGGCCCGGCCGTGGAGCCACACGCCGAGACGCGCGGCGTCGAAGGGCGCCAGGCCCTGGGCCAAGAGCGACCCGATCGTCCCCGCCAGGACATCGCCCGATCCGGCAGTGGCGAGCGCGGCGTTCGCAAAGGGCGCGGTTGCGACTTTGCCGTCAGGCGTCGCGATCACCGTCCGCGCGCCCTTCAGGACGACGACCTGCTTGAACCGCTCAGCCGCGGCCTTAGCCGAAGCCTCGCGCGCCGCGTCACCCTCACCAGGCGCGACACCCATGATCCGCGTGAACTCGCCCGGATGCGGCGTGAGCACGCAGGCGCGCTGGGTCGCCTCCCACCAGCGCCCGCTCCGCGCCAGCAAGGTGAGCGCTCCACCATCCACGACGACCGGCGCGCCCTCGCGTGCCAGGAGACCGGCAACCAGCTCGCGATAGCCGTCGGTCTCGGCGATGCCGCAGCCGACGACGAGAGCGTCGGCCTTCTTGGTCGTTATGGCGTGGCCCGACTCGCGTGCGTCGACGTCGCCCAGGGACCCGGGCAAGGCCAATGTCACGAGCTCGGGCACGCGCCCCGCCAGGACCGCCTGAAGTGGCCCGGGCACGGCAAGCACCACCAGGCCGGCGCCGGCGCGCGCGGCGCCAAGCCCGCACAGCAGCGCCGCGCCGGCGTAGTCCATTGAGCCGACCACGCATAGCAACGTGCCAAACGTGCCCTTGTGGCCGTCGGCCGGTCGCTCAGGCAGCAGTGCGGCGCAGGTGGCCGCATCCAGCAACACGGGGCTTAACCCTTGCGTGACTCAGCGTCGAGGTCGCGCAGCCGCTCCATCCGCGCGAGGATCTGCTTCTCACGCACGTCTAGCCGCTCGTCGATATCGACCGGGAACACGTACGTGCCGCCCTCGGCGCGTATGCCAAACGCGATCGCGACCGCGTAATCGCCTTCGTGCGAGATCGATACCGCGATGCGGCCCATGCCCAGCTGTTCCGCCCGCCGCTTGGCCCTGCCGGAAAGTCGGACGGAAGGGGCTCCCGTGGGTAGTCGGACAATTTCGATCTCGGTCCAACCGACTCCGCGCACGCCCAGACCCAGAACCTTGGAAACCGCTTCCTTGGCGGCCCAGCGACCGGCGAAGTTGGTCGGCCGATTACGGACGTAGCGCTGCTCGCCCTCGGTCAGGACCCGCCGCGGAAAGCGGTCGCCGAATTTCTTGAGCGCGGCCGCGATGCGCTCGACCTTGATGATGTCGATGCCCAGCTCGGTTGTGCCCTCGGGCACGGGCGGGCCACTAAGCGCCATAGGCGCCCGAGGTTACTCGACCGTCACCGACTTCGCGAGGTTGCGCGGCTGGTCGATGTCCGTGCCCCGGGCAACGCCCGTGTGGTACGCAAAGAGCTGGAGCGGGATGGCGGCCAGGATCGGTGACAGCTCCTCGATCGTATCGGGCACCCACAGGATGTCGTCAGCGAAGTCACGCATCTTGTCATCGCCCTCGGTCGCGACCGCAAGGATTCGGGCGTCGCGCGCCCGACTCTCCATGACGTTACTGATGACCTTGTCCTGGATCGCCGACCTGGTCGCGATCGCCACGAGCGGCACCTCGACGTCGAGCAATGCGATCGGACCGTGCTTCAGCTCACCGGCGGCGTAACCCTCGGCATGTACATAGCTCACTTCCTTGAGTTTGAGGGCGCCTTCCATCGCGACGGGATAGCCGATGCCGCGACCGACGAACATGAAGCCGCGCGAGTTCACGTAGCGCCGCGCCAGATCCTTCGCGCTCGCTGCCATCTCCAGGGCACGCTGCGCCTTGGCGGGCAGGTCGCGCAGCTCGCGCACGAGTTGTCGCTCACGCTCGACAGGCAACCGCCCGCGCAGCTTGGCCATCTGTGCGCCGAGCAGGACGAGGGTCGTCACCTGGGTCGCGAAAGTCTTGGTGGCCAGCACGCAGATCTCCGGGCCGGCCTGCAGGAACAGCACCGCGTCGGCCTCGCGCGTGATCGCCGAGCCGACCGTGTTCGTGACGGCGATGATCGGGCAGCCTTGCTGGCGGGCGTAGCGGGTGGGAGCGATCGTGTCGGCCGTTTCGCCCGACTGCGTGACCGCGATGACCAGCGTCTTCTCGTCGAGCGGTGGCGGTGAATAGCGGAACTCGCTGCCGATGTTCCAGCGCGCGGGGATGTGCAGCCAGTCCTGATAGATGTAGGCCGCGACCGCGCTCGCGTAGTTCGCTGTGCCGCAGGCAACGAATTCGATGCGCTCGATGGTCTTGAGCCGATCAGCAATCGCATCCAGCTCGTCAAGGTGGATCGTGTCCTCGTGCACGCGGCCGGCAATAGCGGCCCGGATTGCGTCCGGCTGCTCGTGCATCTCCTTCAGCATGAAGTGCGGGTACCCACCCTTTTCGGCAGCCTCAATGGACCAGTCGATCTCGCTCACCAGCCGCTCGCGCGGCGAGCCATCGACGCCGGTCACGGTCACACCTGTGGCGTTGATGTCAGCGACATCGCCCTCTTCGAGGAACATGACCTTGTTGGTGTGCGCCAACACGGCCGCAACGTCCGACGCAAGGAAGTTCTCACCGTCGCCCACACCGACGATGAGCGGCACGTTCATTCGGGCGCCCACCAGTCGCTTGGGCTCGGCGGAGTGCATAACTGCAACGGCGTACGCGCCGTGCGCCTGGCGCAGCGCGGCCCGAGTGGCGTCCGCGATGTCACCTTGGTAAGCCTCTTCGATAAGGTGCGCGAGCGCTTCCGTGTCCGTGTCTGACGCGAGGGTGTGGCCACGTGACTCAAGTGCGTCGCGCAGCTCTTTGAAGTTCTCGATGATGCCGTTGTGGATGACGGTAATCTGGCCCGAGCAGTCGGTGTGGGGGTGGGCGTTCATGTCGTTGGGCCGCCCGTGCGTTGCCCAGCGGGTATGCGCCAGGCCAATTGCCGCAGCCGGAGTCCCGTCCGCGGCCAACGCGGTGCGCAGGTTCTGCAACTTGCCGGCGCGCTTCTCGACGAACATGTCGCCGCCGGCGGTTACCAGTGCGATGCCAGCTGAGTCGTAGCCGCGATATTCAAGCCGGGCGAGGCCCTCGAGCAGGATGGGCGCCGCCTGGCGCGGCCCGATGTAGCCGACGATTCCGCACATACCTTCTGTTCTTCCTTCCGCGCTACACGACCAGCGTGGGGGCCGGCTAGTTTAGGCGCTCCGCCGCCAGCGCCGCGAGTGAATCAGCCAGAGCAGCGACCTGCGCCTCATCCTCGCCTTCGACCATGATTCGCAGCGCAGACTCGGTGCCCGACGGTCGAACCAGCAGCCTGCCGCCGTTTGTCAGCGACCGCTTCGCGTCCTCGACCGCGCGAGCGAAGGCCGGATCTGCCTCCCACTGGTCCTTGTGACGAACCGGAATCGCCCTTTGCTGCTGTGGGAATAGGGTGATCTGGGCCGCCAGCTCTGACAGTCGCTTGCCGGTGCGGGCGACGATCGCCAGCACTTCGAGCGCGGTGACGATGCCATCGCCGGCCGACGCGTGCTCGCGCACGATGATGTGGCCGCTCTTCTCGCCACCCAGCTGCGCGTCGGTGACCAACATGCCATCGAGGATGTACTTGTCGCCAACCGGCGTGCGTCGTAAGGAACCGCCCGCGGCCATTACAGCCTTCTCCAAACCGCCGTTGGAGAGGACGCTGGCGACAACGATGCCGTTGGCGAGGGCGCCGCGGCTCAGCCGATCCAACGCGATGATGCCGATCAGCTGATCGCCATCGACCACCCTGCCCTGCTCGTCCACGGCCACGCAGCGATCGGCGTCGCCGTCGAGCGCGAAGCCGATGTCTGCCTTGGTTTGGGCCACGATCTTGGCCAGCTGGCCCGGTGCCGTGGCACCGCAGTCGAGGTTGATATTGAGGCCGTCCGGCTCGTTGAAGCGGGCGTCGACTGTTGCCCCGCAACCTTCGAGGATTCTGGGCGCGACCGCACCGGCAGAACCATTGGCGCAGTCGAGGGCGACTCTGGCATCGCTCGGGCAGCGCGCGGCAATGTCGAGCCGATCCCTGACGTACTCCTCGAGGGCTGAGGCTGCGTCGATCGCGCGGCCCAGGCCGGCGTTCTCGGGACCGGTCAGCTCATCGGCGCGGAAGATGAGCGCCTCGAGCTCGTCCTCGACGGGATCGTCGAGTTTGAGGCCGTTCTCGTCGACCACCTTCAGTCCGTTGTCGCGTGCCGGGTTGTGTGACGCGCTGACCATGACCCCGGCTTTGTGCTTGCCCGTCGCCGTCAGGTGGGCCAAAGCTGGAGTCGGGCATACGCCGAGTCGGTGAACATCAGCGCCCAGGCTCAATGCGCCGGCGCTGACCGCGGCGACGAACATGTCGCTCGAGCGGCGCGTGTCCTGGCCCACGAGGAGCGAACCACTCTTGCCCAGCAGACGTGACGCGGTCGCACGGCCCAGGTCGAACGCCAGCTTGGGCTGCAGGTCGACATTGGCGACGCCGCGAATTCCATCCGTGCCGAAGAGCTTGGTCACGGTCAGGGCACCGGAGTCGGCGCCGTCGCCGGAGTTGGCGCGGGCGACGGCGTGGCTGACGGCACTTCACGCACGATCGTAAGCGTCACCTTGATCTGATCGGGGCCGTTCACGCTGATCCCGGCCGGCAGGTCGAGCGCGACGTTCGCCTCGAGGTCCGTCGTTCGGCCCGCGACATTGATCGCCAGGGTCGGCGCACTCTCGAGCCGGGCGACGATCGCCGCCTCGCCGCTGACCGTCACCACGAGTGGCTCCACGGTGATCGCGCTGATCCGATAACCGGATGCGAGCTGACCGACGAGGATGGGCACGACGGGCAGCGTCCGGTTGGCAAGCTCTCTGGCCACGGCAATGCGCACGCGCACCCGTTCCGGGTCCAGTTGAACGTTGGGCACCTCGTTGCCGTTGGCGTCGACCGCGACGAGCTCCACGTCGCGATCGACGTTCAGCGCCGACGCGTCGATGGCCACGCGGGCCAGGATCTGGCTGACGGCGTTCACTCGCGAAAAGCCGCCGCGCAGCGTGACTGTCGCCGGATCGATCTGGGGCGGTCCCACGTTGACGCCGTCGGGCACGCTGCCCAGGGTCACGGTCACTGGCAGCTGGCGCTCCTCGACCGGGTCGAGCTGAACCTGTACCTCACGCGGCTCGAAATCGACGATGGTCACGCCGGGCTGCAACGCAATGAGAGTGACGGGCACGGTCGCTGGTGGGCCGCCCGGCTGGACATTGACCCGCGACAAATCGACGTTGGCGGTAAACGAGTTGGGCGAGAGCACCCCGACATCGATGGCAGCGCGATACCTGACGTGGGTAATGGGCGGGATGTCGCTGATCACGGTGGCATTGGCCGGCGGCCGCAGCGCGTCAACCGGTATCGATCCGCGCCAGTCGCGCACGTTCTGGCCCAGGACGAGGCCGGTGTAGAGCACGGTCGCCAGCAGGATCGCGCCCAGGCGGAGCGGCCAGTTACGCCTCAGGAAGTGGGTGACCCGCTTCACTCCGGTCGGTTGCCCGTGGCTGTCTTTGGCGTCGTTTCGTCGCGGCGGCGGGGTCGGCGCGAGGCGATGTTGCGCGAGATCTGCGTCGCGCGTTCAGGCAGTCGGACGCGTTCGGGGATCTTCACCGCGGTCAGCGGCGAATTCTCGAGCAGCTCGACCAGCGCCTTGGCGAGGCGCCCCTCGTCGAGGTCGCGCACAATCCGGCCGCGCTCGACCAGGCTGACGCTGCCCGTCTCTTCGCTGACCACGACCGCGATCGCATCCGTCTGTTCGGTGATGCCCAGGGCCGCGCGGTGCCTGGTGCCAAACCGCTCGCGGTACACGCCGGTCTCACTCAGCGGCAGGACGACGCCGGCCGACACGAGCCGCTCGCGGCGAACGATCGCGGCCCCGTCGTGCAGCGCGGAATGGGGCGTGAAGATGGTCTGCAGCAGTTCGACGCTCAGCTCGGCATCGACCTGGACCCCGGTCTCAGCGGCGTCAGTGAGCCCGGTTTCGCGTTCGACCACGATGAGGGCGCCGGTCTTGCGCGAGCCCAGGCCCACGGCGGCCTTGGCGATGATGGCACCCACTCTTTCGCTCGCGGCCCGGGCGCCTGGCGCCAGCAGCCAGCCCATCGATCCGAACCGGCCGATTCGTTCGAGCGCCCGACGCAACTCCGGCTGGAACACGACGACGAGCGCGAGAAGGCCGACCACGGCGCCCGCTTGCAGGATCTGGCTCAGCAGCTGCAGGCCGAATGCCTGGGCGAGCACGTACACCGCGTACAGCACCGTTACGCCTATGACGAGACGGACTGCGCGCGTGCCTCGGATCAAGCTGAACAGGCCGTAGATCAAAAGAGCGGTCAAGCCGATGTCCAACAGCGCGATCGGCTGGACCTGGAGACTCTTGATCAGGTCAAGCAGCTGTTGAACCAGCTGTTCCATCGGCGCGATTGTAAGCGGCAGCGGGACCGACCAGCCCCGATCTCTGCCTAGCTCCGCAGCTCCCGCGCGGCTGCCGCCACACCCTTGTCAGGCTGAAGGGCGAGCAACCGATCGAGCAGCCTGAGCCGCTCATGGGCACGATCGTGCCAGCCACGGGCCATCCAAGCCCGCGCGATCTCGAGGTGGACGCGCGGCGCTGAAGAATCGAGCGACAGTGCGCGCAGGCACGCATCGAGCGATGCGTCGTGGTGGCCGGCTACCCGATGTTCGGCGGATTCGGCCAACCATTCGTCGATTGCGGCGTTGATTTTGCCGGCAAGGCGTGCCTGCTCGCCGCCCGCCAGATGCCTGTCGGCGGCCGACAGGGCGCCGTGGACAGCGGCGCTGCCGGGCGCGCTGGCGGGCGCGCTGGCGGCGCCATAGATCTGCTGCTGAACCTGTTTCGCCTCGTCGCGCTTGCCCGTAGCCAGCAACGCCGCCGCGCGCCCAGTTAGCGCATCGACGTCGTTGGGCTCGAGCTGGAGGGCGCGGTCATAGGCCGCCAGCGCCTCTTTACCCTGGCCGAGACGCAGCAAAGTGCCACCCAGCGCAACATGCGGCACGGCGCGGTCGCTTGCCAGCTCCGTCGCCGCGCGGTAGCACTTGAGCGCCTCTTTGAGGTTGCCGCTCGCCGCGAACTGGTGCCCAGCCCGAAGCGCCTCCGCGTATTGCCCGTAAACGTCCGTCATGACCGCGCCAGTTTCCTGCCGGGCAACCACAAGCTCTATGACGCGTCAGGGCTAGCGCGGCCACGCCGAATGGCTGATTCATGCGTTCGACGCATGCATCGTCCGGCGGAGCCCCTGATCAGTCCAAGAATTGGCGCTTCAGTGCCGATTCGGTGCGCCAGGCGCATCAAATCGCGGCTGTGAGCCTCTTTGGCGGACGTGTCATGCGCTCAGCGCATGACAGGACGCTGATCCAACTACGGATGTCGATCCAACCGCGTGAAGCGCCAGGCGCTTAACGCTTGGTGTATTGAGGCGCCTTGCGGGCTCGCTTGAGACCGTACTTCTTGCGCTCCTTCATGCGCGGGTCGCGCGAAAGGAGGCCGGCCTGGCGCAGCGGCAGACGCGCGCCGTCGGGATCGGACTGAAGAAGCGCACGGGCGATGCCATGGCGGATCGCGCCGGCCTGACCGTGATGACCGCCACCCTCGACCTTGATCATTGCGTTGTAGCGGCCTTCGGTGTTGGTCACCTTGAACGGCATCGTGATCTCGGTCAGATCAATCGCGTTGCCGAAGTGCTCTTCGAGCGTGCGCCCGTTGACGACGATCGAGCCCTCGCCCGACAGCAGGCGCACGCGCGCGATGCTGGTCTTGCGACGACCGGTGCCGTAGAAGAACGAAGTGCCTGCAGCAGCAGCCATCAGCGAGTCGAACCTCCCATTGGCAGCGGCTCGGGCTGCTGCGCCTCGTGCGGGTGGTCGGTGCCCGCGTAAACCTTCAGCTTGCGCAGCATCTGCACGCCCAGCGTGTTGCGCGGCAGCATGCCCTTGACGGCGCGGCGGATGACCTCTTCCGGCCGGCGGTCGAGCAGGTCGGCGAGAGTCTCCTCGCGATAGCCACCGGGGTAACCGGAGTGGCGTGAGTAGGTCTTCTGCTCTTTCTTCTTGCCACCGACGTCGATCTTCGCCGCGTTGAGCACGATCACGTGATCGCCGGTGTCGATGTGCGTGGCGTATGAGGGCTTGTGCTTGCCCTCGAGCACGAACGCGATGCGCGAGGCGAGCAGGCCCAGGCGCTGGCCGGTGGCGTCAACCACGAACCAGTCGCGCTCGATTTCAGAAGCCCGCGGGCTGTATGTCCTGCTCATCACTCCGAATTGTCCTGCTCTTCCCTTTTTCTTGTTCTTGGCGGTCCCATGGGCACTCGCCACAGTGTCAGACCACGCGCTGGGGCGGCCTCGCCATGAAACGCCGGTTGACGTCCCTTCAGCGCCTTCGCCAGATCCGCGGCACTTGCCTTCCCGTGTCCCACCCGCAGCAGCGCGGCGACCATGCGCCGCACCATCCCTCTCAGGAAAGCGTCGCCGACCACCGTGACGGAGATCAGGTCGCCCCTGCGGATGACGCTCAGCCGTCTGATCGTGCGCACCGGCTGGCGATCGGCTCCGCCGAACGCGGAGAAGTCGTGCCGGCCAACGAAGACTTTCGCTGCCGCGGCCATCGCCGCGACGTCGAGCGGATCACGCACACCAAGTGCATGGCGCTCGCGCAGTGGGCTGCGTGGTCCATTCCAGATCATGTACCGGTATTCGCGGTGCTTGGCCTGGTGGCGCGGGCTGAACTTTCTACCGACCGAAGCGATCGGTCCCAAACCTATGTCGTTTGGGAGGTTCTCCGCGAAGGCTTTCTGGAGCTCCGACCGACTGAGCCGCCCGGTGTAGGTGAAAGCAATCACCTGCCCGCGGGCATGAACCCCAGTGTCGGTGCGTCCGGCACCTTCGATAACCACCCGGTTTCCACCGGATAGTCGGCTGAGTGCCTTCTCCAACTCGCCCTGGACCGTCCGACCACCAGGTTGGACCTGGAAGCCGTTGAAGTCAGTGCCGTCGTATTCGACCCGCGCGCGGTACCGCACGGGGACGCCCTCTCGAGCGCTCTTGCTGGCGACAACCTTGCGGCTGCCTTTGGCCATGCCGCCCGTTCGGGCCGGCGTCATCTTGAGTTAGACCAGCTCCAGCTGGACCATGGGCGCGGCGTCACCGTTGCGCGGCCCGATCTTGACGATGCGGGTGTAGCCACTGGTGCGATCGCCGTACTTGGGCGCGATCTCGTTGATCAGCTTGTCAATGACGAGCGGCTCGTCGGGGAGCTGCGCGACGATCTGGCGCCGTGCGGCAAGCGAGCCGTCCTTGGCGAGCGTGATGACATGCTCGACCTGGCCGCGGATTTCCTTGGCACGTGCCTCGGTCGTCTTGATCTGCTCGTAGCGCAGCACGGCAACGATCAGGTTCTTGAAGAGCGACTTGCGCGGCCCGGTCTTGCGACCCAGCTTGCGGCCGTCGATGCGGTGAGCCACCTGGCTACTCGTCCTCGTCCATGTCGCCGAGGCCGTCCTCGGGATCGAATTCGGACGCGTCGCCCGTGCCGTCGTCAGGCGGCAGGAACCCGCGCATGCGCAGACGCTCCTTCATCTCGTCAAGCGACTTCTTGCCGAAGTTGCGCATCCGGAGAAGGTCCTCGTCCTGCAGCTGGAGCAGCTGGCCGACCTTGACGATGTTGTTGCGCTTCAGCGAGTTGTAGGCGCGCATCGGCAGGTCGAGCTCTTCGATCGGCATGTCGAGCATGTTCGGCGGCAGCGATGGCGCGCCGGCAATGCCGCCCTCCGTGGCGACGAGCGCCTTGCCCGCGGCGGTGAAGAGGCTGAACTGGCCGACCAGGATCTCAGCCGCGCGGCTCAGTGCCTCTTCAGGCGTGAGCGTGCCGTCGGTCTCGATCTCGATCGTCAGCTTGTCGTAGTTGGTCATCTGGCCGACGCGGGTGTTCTCAACCGTGTAGTTGACCTTGCGCACCGGCGAGAAGATCGCGTCGACCGGAATCACGCCGATCGGCAGCTGCTCGCTGCGCTCAGCGGCGAGATAGCCGACGCCACGCTCAACCGTCATGTCGATCTCGACCGGCATTTCGTCCGAGTCGAGGGTCAACAGGTGCTGGTCGGGGTTGATGATCTCGACGTCCGCGTTGGCCTCGATGTCATGCGCCGTGACCGCGCCCGCGCCGGACTTCGAGAGTCGCAGCTGTACGGGATGCGGGGCGTAGCTCTTGAGGCGCAACTTCTTGACGTTGAGCACGATCGCGGTGACGTCCTCGACGACACCCGGGATGGTGCTGAACTCGTGATAGACGTCGCGCACCTGGATCGAGGTCACCGCAGCGCCCTCGAGGCTCGACAACAGCACGCGCCGGAGCGCGTTGCCGATGGTTACGCCGTAACCGGCCGGGAGCGGACTGGCCTCGTACTTGGCGTACCAGTCCTGCGTCTCACCGACGGCTTCGATCTGCGGGTTTTCAAGTTCAATCACTTACTTTTCTCCTCCGCAGTTTCCTGCGGACTGCTGCGCGCGAAGCGGTCGGCTCGCTGCCTACGGCAGGCTTCCGCCCGTCGCTTGCGCCTCACTCTTTCTCGTTTAGCGGCTGTAGAACTCGACGACCAGCTGCTCGTTCAGCTCCGCCGGCATCTGGTCGCGACGCGGCTGGGCGGTGACGCTGCCGCTCAGCTTGTCGGCGTCGACCGACAGCCAATCAGGGCGCTGGGCGCCCTTCAGCGACTCACGCGCGTTCTTGAAGTACTCCGACTTGCGGCTCGTCTCACGCACCTCGACCCTGTCGCCCTGGGCGACGGGATACGAAGCGATGTTGGTCGGCGTGCCGTTGACGGTGAAGTGGCCATGGGTCACCAGCTGGCGCGCCTGGGCGCGGCTCGTCGAAAAACCCATGCGGAAGACGACATTGTCGAGTCGTGTCTCGAGGAGGCGCAGGAGCGACTCGCCGGTGACACCGGTCGTGCGCTCAGCCTCGTCGAAGTAGCGCCGGAACTGGCGCTCGTGGACGCTGTAGATGCGGCGCATCTTCTGCTTCTCACGCAGCTGCAGGCCGAAGTCCGACACCTTGCGCCGGCGCACACCGTGCTGGCCGGGCGGATTGGGACGGCGCTCGAAGGGACACTTCTTGGTGTAGCACTTGGCGCCCTTCAGGAAGAGCTTCATGCCCTCGCGCCGGCAAAGGCGCGAAACGGGACCGCGGTAACGTGACATCTCTTGGTGCTCCTCCCCTACACGCGGCGCCGCTTGGGCGGGCGGTTGCCGTTGTGCGGGATGGGCGTCACGTCCGTGATCGCGGTGACCTCGATGCCCGCTGCCTGAAGTGATCGAATTGCCTGTTCGCGACCTGCGCCGGGACCCTTGACGAAGACCTCGACCTGGCGCATGCCGTGCTCCATCGCCTTGCGCGCGGCGTTCTCAGCCGAAAGCGCGGCGGCATAGGGCGTGCTCTTGCGCGAGCCCTTGAAACCGGCCACGCCGGCGCTGCCCCACGAGATCGTCCCGCCCTGCAGGTCCGTGATCGTGATGATCGTGTTGTTGAAGCTGGCCTGGATGTGCGCGTGGCCGGCCGGCACGTTCTTCTTTTCGCGTCGGCGCGTCTTGGTCGCGCGCTTCTTCTCCGCCATGAGGCTGTGACTGCTCCTACTTCTTGCGCTTCACGCCGACGGTGCGCTTGGGGCCGCGCCGCTGACGAGCGTTGGTCTTCGTTCGCTGGCCGCGCACGGGCAGGTTGCGCCGATGGCGCAGGCCGCGATACGAGCCGATCTCCTGGAGTCGCTTGATGTTGAGCGCCACTTCGCGGCGCAGGTCACCCTCAACCTTGTAGCGGCGATCGATGATTTCGCGCAGCCGGTTGACCTGATCTTCGGTCAGGTCGCGGACGCGGGTATCGCCGTTGATGTTGGCCTGGGCGAGGATCTTCTGGCTGGTCGGCAGGCCGATGCCATAGATGTAGGTGAGCGAGACCTCAACGCGCTTCTCGCGCGGAATGTCGATGCCCGAAAGACGTGCCATCTAGCTGCCCCTAACCCTGGCGCTGCTTGTGCTTGGGGTTGGTGCAGATGCACATCACCACGCCGTGGCGACGAACGATCTTGCAGTTATCGCAGCGCGTCTTGACTGATGCCGAGACTTTCACAGGAGTCCTTCTACTTGAGTCGGTAGGTGATGCGGCCGCGCGAGAGGTCGTATGGCGACAGCTCTACGCGCACCCGATCGCCGGGCAGGATGCGGATGAAATTCATGCGCAGCTTGCCGCTGATGTGTGCCAGGACGCGGTGCTTGTTCTCCAGTTCGATGGCGAACATCGCGTTCGGCAACGGCTCGATGACCGTGCCCTCTACTTCGATTGCGTCCTTCTTGGCCACAGGCGGCGGCAGGCTCCCTTAACTGAGACTGATGGTGGATGAGGTCCGGTTTCACGGCCCGGGATGACCCGGCCACCGAACGCGGTGACGCGCCAGGCTGGGCCCGGCGCACGAACGGAAAGTGTACCAGAGTCATCACAGTCTCGGCAACGCCCCGACTTTTGGCGGCGTCCCCGCACCAGCGCCCGCCCGGGCGGTCAGGATGCGCGGCCCCTCTGGCGTTACGGCGATCGTGTTCTCCCAGTGCGCGGCGAGCGAGCCGTCGGCGGTGATGACCGTCCAACCGTCGTCGCGGATGCGCACCTCGTGCTTGCCGCCCAGCGTGAACATGGGCTCGATCGCCAGGCACAGGCCGGGCTCGATGCGCCGACCGCGCGACCCGGTGCGGTAGTTGGTGACCTGCGGCTCCTCGTGCATCTCGGTCCCGATGCCGTGGCCCACGAATGCGCGGATGATGCCGTAGCCGGCCTCGTTGGCGATGTCCTCGATGGCGCCCGAGATGTCGGCCAGGAACCCGCCGGGCTGGGCCGCGGCGACACCGGCATACATGGCGCGCTCGGTCGTTTCGACGAGCTTGCGCGTCTCGGCCGGAACCTCGCCCACGAGGAAGGTGCGGGCCGCGTCGCCATGCCAGCCGTCGACGATCGCGCCGGCATCGATCGATACGATCTGGCCGTCGCGGACCTGGCGCTTGCCCGGAACGCCGTGGACGATCTCGTCGTCGATCGAGATGCACAGCGTGTGCCTGTAGGGCACGAGCCGGCCGGGCACGCCGATGAACGACGGGATGGCGCCCTCGGCGCGGATCATCTCTTCGGCCATGGCATCGAGGGCGGCAGTCGTGATGCCGGGTCGCACCTCAGCGCCCATGCGCTCGAGCACGCGCGCGACCAGATCGCCGGCCACAGCCATCTTTTCGATCTGGGCGTTGCTTTTGAGCGTGACTCGCCGGTCGGACATGGAGCGCGCCGCCTAGATTGCCTGGCGCGCCGGCTGAGTGATGGCGTGCAGCAGCGCGTCCGTCACTTCGCCCACGCTGCCTTCACCGTTGACCGTGCTGAGCACGCCCCGGTCGGTGTAGTAGTCGACGACCTCGTACATCGGCGGCAGCTGCTGCTCGAGCCGCGCCTCGACGGTTTCGGGCTTGTCGTCGTTGCGCTGGAAGAGTGGCGCGCCATCGACATCGCACACACCTTCGACGCGCGGCGGCCGCGCGACCGTGTTGTAGACGTGATCGGGTGCCACGGTGCAGATCCAGCGTCCTGACAGGCGGCGCAGCAACTCCTGGCGCGGCACGTCGATGTACAGGGCGGCGTTGACCATGCCGCCCGCCTTGGCCAGATTTGCGTCGAGCGCTTCCGCCTGGGGCCGCGTGCGCGGAAAGCCGTCGAGGATGGCACCGTCGGTAGCGTTGGCATCGGCCAGTCGGTCGGTGATCATCTGGACGGTCAGTGCATCAGGCACCAGGGCGCCCGAGTCGAGGTAGCTCTTGACCTTCTTGCCGAGCGCGGTGCCACCCTTGATGTGCGCGCGGAAAAGATCGCCCGAAGCGACGTGGGGGATCCCCAGCCGCTCCGACAGGAGCGCCGCCTGCGTGCCTTTCCCGGCACCCGGCGCTCCCACCATGACCAGCACCCTCAACGAATGAAACCCTCGTAATTGCGCATCATCAGTTGCGCCTCGATCTGTTTCATCGTCTCGACCACGACGCTGACCACGATCAGCAGCGCGGTGCCGCCGAGGGCAAAGCCGCCGACGACGCCGCCCTTGAAGATCGCGCCCAACACGATGGGCGAGACAGCCACCAGGGCCAGGAAGATGGCACCTGCCAGGCTGAGCCGGAAGACGACCTTCTGGAGGTAGTCGCGCGTTGGTGCGCCAGGTCTGATGCCGGGGATGAAGCCACCGTTCTTGCGCAGCTGGTCGGCCGTCTCATCGGGCTTGAAGGTGAACGCGGTGTAGAAGTAGGTGAAGCCCATGGTCAGCAGGAAGTAGCCCACGACATAGGGAATCCCCTGCGGGCTCAGGAAGCCCACGATGCCATCAGCGATTGAGTTGACCAGGCTCGGCTCGGCGCCCGGAGGCGTGGCGAAGTACGAGGCAATCTGCGTCGGGAACAGCAGGATGCTGACGGCGAAGATGATCGGAATGACGCCGGCCTGGTTGACGCGCAGCGGCAGGAAGGTCGCGCCACCCTGGTACATGCGCCGACCGCGGACACGTGACGCGTACTGGATCGGGATGCGCCGCTGGCCCTCCTGGATGTAGACGATGACCGCCACGACGACCAGCGCCAGCAGGATGAAGGCGATGCCCGCCGGAACGTCGGGCTGGCTGAGGAACGCCGCGACACCCTGCGGGACGCGGGCAACGATGCCGGCAAAGATCAGGAAGCTGATGCCGTTGCCGATGCCGCGCTCGGTGATGAGCTCGCCGATCCACATCGCGAGCAGCGTTCCGCCGGCGAGAGTGATCATCTGGGTCAGCGTGGTCGGATCGAGGATGTCGATCGGGGCCACGATCTGGCTCTGCGACAGGATGGCCAGGTAGCCATAAGCCTGCAGCAGCGCGAGTGGCACGGTCAGGTAGCGCGTGTATTGATTGAGGCGCGTGCGGCCGTATTCACCTTCGCGCGACAGGGCCTGGAGACGCGGCACCACGCCCTGCATGAGCTGCATGATGATCGAGGCGTTGATGTAAGGGTTCACGCCCATGGCCACGATCGAGAACGAACGCAGACCGCCGCCGCTGAACAAGTCGAGCAGCTGCAGGAAGGTCTGGTTGTTGATCAGCTGGTCGAGCGCCGCGTGGTTGACGTTCGGCACGGGCACGACGGCCAGCAGCCGATAAACCACGAGCATGGCCAGCACGAAGATGATGCGCCGGCGAATGTCCGGCGCACGGAACGCGTTGATCAGCGCTTCGATCATGTCAGGGTCCCCTTCGGGCCTTTAGTTGTCGGCTTCGGCCGATTCGGACGATTCGGATGCTTCCGATTCAGCCTCGGGGGCTGCCGACTCGGCCCTGGGAGCGTCGGTTCGAGCGGAAGCTCCCACCTCCGACTCATTGGCGTCGGTGGTGTCGGCCGCTTCCGCCTTCGCCGGCTTGGCCTTCTTGTCTTTGGGTGCCTTCTCCTCGGCCGCCGGCTTTTCCGGAGCGAGGAGCTGGACGTTGCCGCCCGCAGCCTCGATCTTGCTCTTGGCGCTGGCGCTGAAGGCGTCGGCGGCGACGAACAGCTTGACGCTGACCTCGCCCTGGCCGAGCACCTTGAGCGGCTTGTCGTCGCCGCGGATCAGGCCCGCCTGGGCGAGCGTCTCCGCGTTGACGGTGGGCGGCTTGACGGTGCCCAGGCGACCCGCCTCGGCATAGGCCGAGATCTGGCCGACGTTGACGACCGCGTACTCGACGCGGAACTTGTTCCTGAAGCCGTGCAGCTTGGGCACGCGGATATGGATCGGCGTCTGACCGCCTTCGAACCAGGCGGGGATGCTCGAGCCTGCGCGCGAGCGCTGGCCCTTGGTACCACGACCGGCGGTCTTGCCCTTGCCGGCCGCGATGCCACGGCCCACGCGGGTACGCGTCTTGCGCGCGCCGCTGGTCGGGCGGAGGTCATGCAGCTTCATTCGTTGCTCGTTTCCTTCTTGCGCGCTGCGGACCTGGCGGCTGACCTGGTGGCCGTCGCCTCGGCGCCGTCGACCGGCTCGGTCTTCAGCAGGAAGCGGATGGCCCGGGTCATGCCGCGCAGCTCGGGCGTATCGTCGATGACGATCGACTGGCCGATCCGACGCAGGCCCAGGGCATGCATCGTCCCGATCGTGCGCTTGGTGTGACTGACGGGGCTCTTGATGAGCGTGACCTTGAGCTTAGGCATTGGCATTCGCCTCCGCGTGGCTGCGCGAGCCCGGCTGGCCGCTGATGACGCTGCGCAGCTTCTTGCCCCGCCGCGCACCGATGTCCTCGGCGCTGCTCATGCTCTTGAGCGCCTCGTGCGTGGCGCGCACGACGTTGACCGGATTGGTCGAGCCGAGCGACTTGCTCAGGATGTCGCGGATGCCCGCAGCAATCACGACCGCGCGCACCGAACCGCCGGCGATGACGCCGGTACCCTGGCTCGCGGGCTTGAGCAGCACAGTGCTTGCGCCGTACTGCTGGGTGACGGCGTGGGGGATGGTCGTGCCAACGAGCGGCACCTTGATCAAGTGCTTCTTCGCGTCCTCGACGCCCTTGCGGATCGCCTCGGGCACTTCGCCCGCCTTGCCCAGCCCGACGCCGACATGGCCGGCGCCATCGCCGACCACTACGACTGCGCTGAAGCTGAAGCGGCGACCGCCCTTGACGACCTTGGCGACGCGGTTGATCTGTACGACGCGCTCCTCGAGTGTGAGGCGAGCGGCATCAATCCTCGGCATATCTAACTGTTCTCCTTAGAAGTCGAGGCCGGCTTCGCGCGCGGCGTCGGCCAGGGCGCGCACGCGACCGTGGTAGCGGAAGCCGCCCCGGTCGAATACCGCCTGCTTGACGCCGGCAGCGCGAGCTCGCTCGGCAAGCAGCTTGCCGACTTGCTTGGCTTCGTCGGTCTTGGTGCCCTTGCCGCCGCGCAGGCCGCTCTCCAGTGACGACGCGCTGGCCAGCGTCTTGCCGGCCGTGTCGTCGATCAACTGGGCGTAGATCTGGTTGATGCTGCGAAACACCGCCAGGCGCGGCCGCGTGGCCGTGCCCGACAGGGTCAGGCGCAGACGGGAATGGCGCTTGATGCGCGAAGCAACGCGAGAGGTCGCGAGGCTCACTTCTTGCCTCCGATCTTGCCCGCCTTACCGGCCTTGCGGCGAATGAACTCGCCGGCGTAGCGCACGCCCTTGCCCTTGTAGGGCTCCGGCTTGCGGGTGGCGCGGATGCGCGCGGCAATGTGGCCTACGAGCTCCTTGTCGATGCCCACTACGGCCAGCTTGATCGGCGTTTCGACGTCGAAGCTGATGCCCGCGGGCGGGTCGATCTCGATCGGGTGCGAGTAGCCCAGGTTGAGCTGGAGCTTCTTGCCGACGAGCTGAGCGCGGTAGCCCACGCCGGTGATCTCGAGCGGCTTGCGGAAGCCCTCGGTCACTCCGACGACCATGTTGTTGAGCAGGGTGCGCGTCAGGCCGTGCAGCTCGCGCGACTTCTTATCGTCGTTGGGGCGCTCGACACGCAACGTGCCGTCCTCCTTGACGATCTTCAGCTCGGGCGCGAGGTCGCGCTCGAGCGTGCCCTTGGGGCCCTTGACCGCGACGTGGCTGCCATTGACGTCAACCGTGACGCCTGACGGGATCTGGATGGCGAGTTTGCCGATTCGTGACATATCGAATTACCAGACGTACGCCAGGACTTCGCCGCCGAGCTGCGCCTGGCGGGCGCGGCTGCCGGTCATGATCCCGTGGCTCGTGCTGACAATGACGACGCCCAAACCGCCGAGCACGCGCGGGATGTCGGTCTTGGTCGCGTACACGCGCAGGCCAGGCTTGCTGACGCGCTTCATGCCGCTGATGACCGGCACCTTGCCGACGTACTTGAGGTGAAGCTTGAGCTGGGGATGGTTGCCGTCGGCCGCGTCCTCGAAGCCCTCGATGAAACCCTCGTCCGACAGGATCTGGGCGATCGCGCGCTTGGTGCGCGAAGCGGGCACAAGGATTTCCGAGTGGCGCGCGCGACTGCCGTTGCGGATGCGCGTCAGCATGTCTGCGATCGGATCTGAAACGTTCATTGGTCTACCAGCTCGACTTGGTCACGCCGGGCAGCTCGCCCAGCAGTGCGCGCTCGCGGAAGCAGATGCGGCACAGGCCGAAACGGCGCATGTAGCCGCGCGGGCGGCCGCACACGAAGCAGCGGTTGTAGCCCTGCGACGTCTGATGCGGCTTGCGCTTCTGCTTTGCGATCAGTGATTTCTTTGCCATTGGGTCCTTTCTCGGTTTGTCTGCCCGTTCTGCTCGGCGTCGCTTTGACTAGCGCTTGCTAGCTGGCGAATGGCATGCCGAGCAGCTGCAGCAGCCGCTTGGATTCCTCGTCGCTGGTGGCGGTGGTGACGATGCTCACCTCGAGGCCACGCAGACGGTCGATCTTGTCGTAGTCGATCTCAGGGAACGCGAGCTGTTCGCGCAGTCCGAGAGAGTAGTTGCCGCGGCCATCGAACGACTTGCCCGGCACACCGCGGAAGTCGCGGATGCGCGGCAAGGCCAGTCGGGTCAGCCTCTCCAGGAAGTCCCACATGCGCTGGCCACGCAGGGTGACCTTGGCGCCGATGGTGTTCCCGGTGCGGATCTTGAATTGGGCGATCGACTTGCGCGCCTTGGTGACGACCGGCTTCTGGCCGGTGATCAGAGTCAGGTCGCCGACCGCGGCGTCAAGCGCCTTGGCGTTGGTCAGCACCTCGCCCAGGCCGATGTTGACCACGATCTTGGACAGACGCGGCACTTCCATCGTGTTGGCGTAGCCGAATTCCTTGAGCAGGGCCGGCGCCACCTCATCGCGGTAGCGCAGGTGCAGGCCGTGAATCGGGCCGCCGTTGGTGGCGAGCTTGCCTTCCACCTTGGGGGCGGGCTTGCCCTTCGCGGCAGCCTTGGACTCGGCCGGCGTGGGCTCGGTGGCAACAGCTGCGGCCATTGCCTCGTCCTGCGGCTCGGTCGCCGGCATGTCCGTCGCGGTCGCCTCAGTCGCGGTCGCCGCGGCAGCGTCAGCCGCCTTGGGGGCGGCCTTGGCCGTGGCTCGCGGGGCGGCCTTCGACTCGGCCTTGGCCGGCGCCTTCGCTAACTTGGTAGTCGGTGCCTTAGCCGTCGCCTTGGCGGTGGTGTCATTGGTGCTCGCGGCCTTGGCCGGGGCGCTCTTCGCGGCGGTCTTGGTCACGGGCTTCTTGTCGGTGTCAGCGGCTTTGGCGCTCACTTCTTGCGCGCCTCCTTGCGCTCTTCGGTGTTCAGGGTCTCGCCACAGTTGCCGCACAGACGGACCGAGCGGCCGTCACCGGCCACGCCGTGCTTGACGCGCGTCGGCTGGCTGCAATGCGGGCAGATGACCATCACCTTGCTCGCCAGGATGGGCTGAGCCACCTCGAGGATGCCGCCCTGCTGGATCTTGGGCTGGCGATCGTTGCGACCCTGCTTCTGGCGCGGCTTGGTGTGCCGTTTGGCGATGTTCAGACCCTCGACGACCACGGCGACACCGGCCAGAGGACTGACCTTGCGCCACGCCGAGCCGTACTTGGTGGCGTTCTTCTTGAAACCCTGGCTGTTGCGGACGACGTGCTCGACCGTGCCCTTCTTGCCTGCCTCGCGGCCGGTCAGAACGAGCACCTGGTCGCCGCGTCGAATATCAGGCACGCGCATGGCGCGCGGCGCTGGCTGAGTGCGGGCCATTAGAGGACCTCCGGCGCGAGCGACACGATCTTCATGTAGCCGCGGTCGCGCAGTTCGCGCGCGACCGGGCCGAAGATGCGCGTCCCGCGCGGGTTGTTCTGGTTGTTGATGAGCACCGCGGCGTTCTCGTCGAAGCGGATGAACGAGCCATCCGGCCGGCCGAGCTCCTTGGTGGTGCGGACGATGACGGCCTGGACCACGTCGCCCTTCTTCACCGCCGCGTTCGGAATGGCCGTCTTGACGCTGGCGACGATCACGTCGCCCACGCCGGCCGTCGTCTTCTGCGAGCGGCCCATGACGCGAATGCACTGGATCGTACGCGCGCCGGTGTTGTCGGCCACCTTCAGGCGGCTGTACTGCTGGATCATTTAGGCGCTGACCTCGGCCGTGTCGGCCCCGGCGCCTTCAGTGCCGTCAGCGGTGTGGCGGCCCGGATGAGCGGCGGCATGGATGGCCTCGCTCGTCGCCTCTTCCTCGGCCACGATCGGCTCGCCGGCACCCTCGCCTGCGCGCGCGACGATCTCGACCATGCGCCAGCGCTTGGTCGCTGAGAGCGGGCGTGACTCGATGATGCGCACGGTGTCACCGATGCGCGCCTCGTTGTTCTCGTCGTGCGCCTTGAACTTGGTCGTGAGGCGAATGACGCGCTTGTACAGCGGGTGGCGCGACAGGCGTTCGACGGATACGACGATCGTCTTGTCCATCTTGTCCGACACGACCCGGCCGACCTTCTGCTTGTGCAATGCGGTGCGCTGCTCCGTGCGCTGCTCGACGGCGCTCATTCCTCATCTCCCTTGGCGGCGCTGGCCGCCGTCTTTGTGCGCGTCGAGCTCCTGCTGGCCGTTTTGGCCGTGCTCTTGGCTGCGGTGTCCTTCTTGGCGGCTGCCTTGGCCGCGGGCTTGGCGGCCGCTCGAGCAGCCGGCTTGGGGGCCGGTGCGTTGCGCGGCACCATCGTCTCGTCGAGGCTGCGCTCGGTCATGACCGTGAGGACGCGCGCGATTGAGCGGCGCGTCTGGGTCAGCTGGCTGTGATCTTCGAGCTGGCGCGTGGCCAGCTGGAAGCGCAGGTCATACAGCGCGCGGCGCTGCGTGACCAGCTCACCGAGAAGCTCGGTGTCGGTCAGGTTGCGGACCTTATCAATGTCCATCGCCGACCCCCTCACGAACCAGGAACTTCATGTTGACCGGCAGCTTCATGGCCGCGAGACGCATGGCCTCGCTGGCCTCCTTGACAGGCACGCCGGACATCTCGAAAAGAATTCGGCCGGGCTTGACGACCGCGACCCAATGGTCGGGCGCGCCCTTGCCCGAACCCATGCGCACCTCAGCCGGCTTCTTGGTCACCGGCTTGTCGGGGAAGACGCGGATCCAGATCTTGCCGCCGCGCTTGACGCTGCGCGTCATGGCCCGTCGTGCGGCCTCGATCTGCCGTGCGGTGATCCAGGCGGGCTCTTCGGTCATGAGCGCGTAATCGCCAAAGGCGATCGTGTAGCCACCCTTGGCCACGCCGGACATGCGGCCGCGCTGAACGCGGCGATGCTTGACTCGCTTGGGCATCAACATGGCTACGCCGCTCCCTGGGCTGCCGCCTCGGGCGGCGCCGTGCGCGTCGGCATGATGTCGCCGCGATAGATCCAGACCTTGACCCCGATACGGCCATAGGTCGTGTGGGCATGCACCTGGCCGTACGAGATGTCGGCGCGGAGCGTGTTCAACGGGATGCGGCCTTCCTTATCCCACTCGCGCCGGGCCATCTCCGAGCCGCCGAGGCGGCCGGACACCGCGATGCGGACGCCCTTGGCGCCGGCCTTCATGGTGCGCTGGATCGACTGCTTGAGCGCCTTGCGGAACGCGATGCGCCGGTTGAGCTGCTGGGCAATGTTCGCCGCCACGAGGACCGCGTCGAGCTCGGGCTGGCGGATCTCCTTGATCTCCAGCTTGACCTTCGACGAGGTCATGCGACCGATCTGCTGGCGCAGTGCCTCGACGTTCGCGCCGCCCTTGCCGATGACGATGCCGGGCTTCGCGGTGTGAACGGTGACCGTGACGTGATTGATGCCGCGCTCGATGTCGACGAGCGACACGCTCGCGTTGGCCAGGCGCTTGCTGACCAGCTGGCGGATCGTGATGTCTTCCTTCAGCAGCGCCGTATATGACTTGTCAGCGAACCACTTGGCGTTCCACGTGCGCGACGTGCCCAGGCGGAAGCCGTACGGGTGAACCTTGCGACCCATCTCTAGGCCTCCCTGTTCTCGACCACGACGGTGATGTGGGTCATGGGCTTGTGAATTGCGAAGGCGCGACCCTGGGCGCGCGGGTGGAACCGCTTGAGCGTGGGGCCTTCGTTGGCCGTGGCTTCGGCGACGTACAGGTCGTCGGGCGCCAGGTCATGGTTGTTCTCGGCATTGGCCGCGGCGCTGGCGAGCACCTTGGCAACGTCCTTGGCCGGGCCCTGCGTCATGAACTTGAGCTTGGCGCTCGCGTCCGCGACGGGCAGGCCGATGATCGCCTGCGTCACGAGGCGCGTCTTGCGCGTCGAGAGCCGCAGGAACTTGGCGGTTGCTTTGACCTTCATCGTCGACCTACTTCAGCGCCGTCGAGCGTTCGGTGCTCTTGCCGTGGCCGCGGAAGCTGCGCGTGGGCGAAAACTCGCCCAGGCGGTGGCCAACCATGTTTTCGGTGACGTACACCGGGATGTGCTTCTTGCCGTTGTAGACCGCGATCGTGTGGCCGACAAAGTCGGGGAAGATCACGCTGTCGCGCGACCAGCTCTTCAGCACCTTCTTCTCGTTCTTCTTGTTCATCTGCTGAACGTTCGCGAGAAGACGCTGCTCGACGTAGGGCCCTTTTTTGAGTGAACGTGACATCTATGGACTCCTGCGCCTAGCTCTTGCGGTGCCGCGAGCGGACGATGTTGCGTCCGGTCAGCTTGTTGGTGCGGGTGCGATGGCCCATGGCGGGCTTGCCCCACGGAGTCTTGGGCGGCATACCGGTCGGCGACTTGCCCTCGCCACCACCGTGCGGGTGATCGCGCGGGGTCATTGCCACACCGCGGGTCTGCGGCCGGTGACCCTTGTGCCGGCTGCGGCCGGCCTTGCCCAATGACTGGTTTTCGTGATCGAGGTTGCCGACCTGGCCGACTGTCGCCATGCAGCGCATGTCGACCCGCCGAACCTCACCCGACGGCATGCGGACCTGGGCGTAATCGCCCTCCTTGGCCAGCAGCTGCGCGGCGGTGCCAGCCGAGCGGACCATCTGGCCGCCGCGACCGGGCACGATCTCGATGTTGTGGATCTGCGTGCCGAGCGGGATCGACTTCAGCGGCAGTGCATTACCGACGCGCGCCTCAGCCTTTTGTCCGGCGACAACGGTGTCACCGACGTTCAGGCCGTTGGGCACGAGCATGTAGCGCTTGTCGCCGTCGGTGTAGTGCAGCAGGCCGATGCGCGCGCTGCGATTGGGGTCGTACTCGACCGTCGCCAGCTTCGCGGGCACGTCGTACTTGTCGCGCTTGAAGTCGATGCGCCGGTAGTGGCGCTTCTCGCCGCCACCGCGATGGCGCACCGTCAGGCGACCCTGGCTATTGCGGCCAGAGATGCGCTGCTGGTGCTCGACCAACGGCTTGTGCGGCTTGTCGGTGGTGATCTCCTCGAAAGTCGGCCGAGTCTGGAAACGGCGGCCGGCTGAGGTTGGCTTATAGCTGCGCAGCGGCATCCCTAGACCCCCTCGAAGAATTCAATCTTCTGGCCGGCGGCCAGGGTGACGACGGCGCGCTTCCACTTCGAGGTCCAACCCTCGACGCGTGTCCGACCGCGGTTGCGCGACTTCTCCTTGGGCTGTGACGTCGAGACGTTGATCGTCACGACGTCGACCTTGAAGAGGTCCTCGATCGCGGCCTTGACCTGATGCTTGTTGGCATCGCGGTGGACGCGGAACGTGTACTTGCCGCGCTGCGTCTCGTCCATCGACTTCTCGCTGATGACCGGGCGCAGGATGATCTCGGCCGATTGGAGCGTCATGCGTACACCTCGGCCATGGTCTCCAGCGACGGCTGGGTGATGAGCAGCATGTCGGCGTTCATCACGTCGACGATGTTGAGCGAGTCGGGTCGGATGATCGACACGCCGGGCAGGTTGCGCGCCGACATGTCGAGGTTCGAATCCGCGCCAGTGGCGACGATCAGCACCCGGCCCTTGGTCTCGAGCGCGTCGAGATAGCCCACGAGCACGCGGGTCTTGGGCTCGTCGAGACCGAGCTCGTCGACCACCTTGACAGCGCCGTCGCCGAACTTGGAGGTCAACGCGCCGTGGAGCGCGAGGCGCTTCATGCGCTTGGGCAGGCGCTGCTCGTATGAGCGCGGATGCGGACCGAAGACCACGCCGCCGCCCGAATAGTGCGGCGCGTTGGTCGAACCCTGGCGAGCGCGGCCGGTGCCCTTCTGGCGATAGGGCTTGGCGCCACCACCGCGGACCTGACCGCGCGTCTTGGTGTCGCTCGTGCCGGAGCGGCGCGCATTCATCTGCGCCGTCACGGCCTGGTGCATGACCGACGAATTCACCTCGGCCGCGAACAGCGTCTCAGGCAGGTCGACGTTGCCGACCGACTTGCCCTGCTTGTTGTACAGCGTTGTGCTGGGCATCTACTTGGCCTGTTTCTTGGCTTTGAGGGCCGTCTTGCGGATGACGACGAGCGCGTTCGGTGCGCCGGGCAGCGGGCCCTTGATGAGGAGCACGTTGCGCGTGGCGTCCGCCTTGACGACGGTCGCCTTCTTCACGGTGATGTTGTCGTTGCCCATGCGCCCGGCCATCCCGGTGCCCTTGAGGACCTTGCCCGGGTACGTGCCGGCGCCGATTGAGCCGGGCTGGCGGTGCGAGTCGGAACCGTGCGTCTCCGGACCGCGCCGGAAATGGTGGCGCTTCACGGTGCCCGAGAAGCCACGGCCCTTCGACACGCCGCTCACGTCCACGGTCTCGCCGTCGGCGAAGAGGCTGACATCGAGGGTCTGGCCGACCTCGTACTCGGACGCGTCGTCGAGCCGGAACTCGCGCACGTCCTTCACCTGCGCCAGGCCCTTAAGCTGGCCCGCGCGCGGCTTGGTGGTGCGCCGCGCGGTGTGCGCGCCGAGCTGCACGGCAACGTAGCCGTCGCGCTCGGTCGTGCGCAGCGCGGTGACCGTATTAGGTTCGACGGCCACGACCGAGACCGGCACCATGGTGCCGTCCTCAGCGAAGACCGAGGTCATTCCGACCTTTTTGCCGATAACTCCGATGCTCATCTCGAACTACATCTTGATTTCGATGTCGACGCCCGCAGCAAGCGAGAGACGCATCAGGGCGTCGACCGTTTTGGCCGACGGGTCGAGGATGTCGATCAGCCGTTTGTGAGTCCGAATCTCGAACTGCTCGCGGCTGTCCTTGTCAATGAATGGTGAACGGATCACCGTGAACTTCTCGATCCGGGTAGGCAGCGGCACGGGACCGACTACGTCGGCACCGGTGCGCTGGGCCGTCTCGACGATCTGAAGCGCCGACTGGTCCAGCAACCGATGGTCGTAGGCCTTGAGGCGGATCCGAATGCGCTGCCGTGCCATGGATTTAGGCCTCGATCTCGATGATCGCGCCGGCGCCGACGGTGTGGCCGCCCTCGCGGATGGCGAAGCGCTGGCCGGTCTCGAGCGCGATCGGGGTGATCAGCTCGACGCCCATGTCGACGTTGTCGCCGGGCATGACCATCTCCGCCCCACCGGTCAGGGCGATGGCGCCGGTGACGTCGGTCGTGCGCAGGTAGAACTGCGGCCGGTAGCCGTTGTAGAAGGGCGTGTGCCGGCCACCCTCTTCCTTGGTGAGCACGTACACGCGCGCGGTGAACTTGGTGTGCGGCTTGACTGAGCCCGCCTTGGCGAGCACCTGGCCGCGCTCGATCTCCTCGCGCTCGATGCCGCGCAGCAGCAGGCCGATGTTGTCGCCCGCCTGGCCCTCGTCGAGCAGCTTCTTGAACATCTCGACGCCGGTGACGACGACTTTGCGCGTGGCCTTGACGCCGACGATCTCGACCTCCTCGCCGACCTTGACCACGCCGCGCTCGACCCTGCCCGTGGCGACGGTGCCGCGGCCCTTGATGCCGAAGACGTCCTCGACCGGCATCAGGAAGGGCTTGTCCACGGCGCGCTCGGGCGTGGGGATGTAGGAGTCGACCGCGTCCATCAGCTCCTGGATGGGCGCATAGGCCGGGTCGGCCGGGTCATTGGGCGCCTCGAGCGCCTTCAGCGCCGAGCCGCGGATGACCGGGATCTCGTCGCCCGGGAAGTTGTACTTGGAGAGAAGCTCGCGCACCTCGAGCTCGACCAGCTCCAGGAGCTCGGGATCGTCGACCATGTCGACCTTGTTCAGGAAGACGACGATGTAGGGCACTTCCACCTGGCGGGCGAGCAGGATGTGCTCGCGCGTCTGGGGCATCGGCCCGTCGGTCGCGGCGACCACCAGGATCGCGCCGTCCATCTGCGCGGCGCCGGTGATCATGTTCTTGATGTAGTCGGCGTGGCCCGGGCAGTCGACGTGGGCGTAGTGGCGCTTGTCGGTCTCGTACTCGACGTGGGCGATGGCGATGGTGATGCCGCGCTCGCGCTCCTCGGGGGCGTTGTCGATCGTGTCGAAGGCGCGGTATTCGGCCTCGCCCTTGAGGCTCAGGTACTTGGTGATGGCCGCGGTCAGGCTGGTCTTGCCATGGTCGATGTGACCGATGGTGCCGATGTTGACGTGCGGCTTGTTGCGCTCGAACTTCTTCTTGGCCATCTCAGTAGCTCTCCTTTGCCCTCTGTCGTCTGCTAGCTAGCGGCTAGAAACTGCTTTGTTAGCCGACTTCTGCGCCAGCTCGCTGGCAATAGAGGACGGCACTTCGGCGTAGTGGCTGAATTCCATCGAGAACGTCGCGCGGCCCTGGGTCATTGAGCGCAGGTCCGTGGCGTAACCGAACATCTGGGCGAGCGGAATGAACGCGCGCACGACCTGGGTGCGATGACCCTCGGCAACGCCGCGCGTCTCCATGCCTTCGATGTGGCCACGCCGGCTGTTCAGGTCGCCGATGACGTCGCCCATGAACTCCTCGGGCATGGTCACCTCGACCTTCATGATCGGCTCCAGGATGGCCGGGTCGGCCTTGTCGAACGCGTCCTTGATGGCCAGCGAACCGGCAATCTTGAACGCCATTTCCGACGAGTCGACGTCGTGGAACGAGCCGTCGAACAGCGTCACCTTGACGTCGACGACGGGGAAGCCGGCGTAGATGCCGGTCTGCAGGGCTTCCTGGATGCCCTGGTCGATGGGCTTGATGTATTCGCGCGGGATGGTGCCGCCGACGATCTTGTCGACGAACTCGTAGCCGCCGCCCTTCTCGAGCGGTTCGACCTTGATCACCGCGTGGCCGTACTGGCCCTTGCCGCCGGTCTGGCGGACGTGGCGACCGTTGCCTTCCGCGGCGCGGCGGATGGTCTCGCGATATGAAACCTGGGGCTTGCCGACGTTGGCCGCGACCTTGAACTCGCGCACCATGCGGTCGACGAGCACGTCCAGGTGCAGCTCGCCCATGCCGGCGATGAGGGTCTCGGCCGACTCGGGGTCGGTCTTGACGCGGAAAGTCGGATCCTCTTCCGCCAAACGCTGGAGAGCGATGGCCAGCTTGTCCTGGTCAGCCTTGGTCTTGGGCTCGATCTTGACCTCGATGACCGGGTCGGGGAAGGTCATCGATTCGAGCACGACGGGGTGGTCGGGATCGCACAGCGTGTCGCCCGTGAAGGTGTCCTTCAGGCCCACCGCGGCGGCGATGTCACCGGCGTAGACCTCTTCGATCTCCTCGCGATGGTTGGCGTGCATCTGCAGGACGCGGCCGATGCGCTCCTTCTTGCCCTTGACGGGGTTGAGGATGTACGAGCCGGCCTTGAGCGTGCCTGAGTACACGCGGAAGAACGCGAGCTTGCCGACGAACGGGTCAGCGGCGATCTTGAACGCGAGCGCGGCGAAAGGCTCGTCGTCGCTGACGGTGCGCACGACTTCCTTACCGGTGCGCGGATCCTGGCCGATCATCGGCGGGACGTCGAGCGGGCTGGGCAGGAAATCGATGACAGCGTCGAGCATGGGCTGGACGCCCTTGTTCTTGAGCGCGCTGCCGGTCAGCACGGGCACGATCTTGTTCTGGAGCGTGCCCAGGCGCAGGCCATGCTTGATCTCATCGACGGTCAGGTCGTGACCCTCGAGGAACTTGTGGGTCAGGTCGTCATCCATCTCGGCGACGGCCTCGACCATCAACGCGTGGTGCTTCTTGGCGTCATCGGCCATGTCCGCCGGAATGTCACCGACGATGACCTTGTCGCCCTGATCGCCAGCGTAGGTGATGGCCTTCATGTTCACGAGGTCGATCACGCCCTGGAACTTGTCTTCCATCCCGATCGGGATCTGGATCGGCACGGGGCGGGCACCGAGGCGCTCGCGGATGGACTCGACGCCGCGCCAGAAGTCGGCGCCGGTGCGGTCGAGCTTGTTGATGAAGCAGAAGCGCGGCACGCCGTAGCGGTCGGCCTGGCGCCAGACCGTCTCGGACTGGGGCTCCACGCCGGCAACGCCGTCGAAGACGACGACTGCGCCGTCGAGCACGCGCAGGCTGCGCTCGACCTCAACAGTGAAGTCCACGTGCCCGGGCGTATCGATGATGTTGATGCGGTGAGTGGGCTCGCCCCAATAGCACGTCGTGGCAGCCGCGGTGATGGTGATCCCGCGCTCCTGCTCCTGCGGCATCCAGTCCATGGTCGCCGCGCCCTCATGCACTTCACCGATCTTGTAGATCTTCTTGGTGTAGAACAGGATGCGCTCGGTGACCGTGGTCTTGCCGGCGTCGATGTGGGCAATGATGCCGATGTTGCGTGTCCGCGCGAGCGGAACCTGGCGAGCCATTACTTCCCTAAATCCTTACTTGACCTGACCGACTACCACTTGAAGTGGCTGAAGGCCTTGTTGGCCTCGGCCATCTTGTGGGTGTCCTCGCGACGCTTGACTGCCGCGCCAACGCCGTTCATGGCGTCGACCAGCTCGCCCGCGAGCTTCTCTGACATGCTCTTGCCGGTGCGCTTGCGTGCCGCCTGGACGATCCAGCGGACGCCGAGGCTCATGCGGCGATCGCCGCGGATCTCGACCGGAACCTGGTAGGTGGCGCCACCGACGCGGCGCGGCTTGACTTCGATGATCGGCGTCGCGTTGCGCAGCGCGGCGTCGAGCACCTCGAGGCCGGGACGGCGGGCGCTGGCTTCAGCGCGGGCGAGAGCCTGGCGCAGGATGCGCTCGGCGAGGCCCTTCTTGCCGTTCATCATCAACTTGACGACGATCTTGTCCGTGGTTCGCGAAAGGGCCGGCGCGTACTTTTCCTTGCGCGCGGTCTGAGCTCGACGAGGCATCTCTGTTTAGTCCCTCGCCTACTTGGGCTTCTTGGCGCCGTACAGCGAGCGGCCCTGCTTGCGGTCACGCACGCCGGCGGCATCGAGCGTGCCGCGGATGATGTGGTACTTCACGCTTGGCAGATCGCGCACGCGGCCGCCGCGCACCAGCACAACGCTGTGCTCCTGCAGGTTGTGACCGATGCCCGGGATGTAGGCGGTGACTTCCTGCTGGTTCGACAGGCGAACGCGGGCAATCTTGCGCAGTGCCGAGTTCGGCTTCTTGGGGGTCATGGTGCGCACCTGGAGGCAGACGCCACGCTTCTGCGGGGCGCCCGGGATCGGCTCCACCTTCTGATGGAGGCTGTTCCAGTTCTTGCGCATGGCAGGCGCCTTCACCTTGCGGATGCGAGGCTGGCGGCCATGGCGCACGAGCTGGTTGATCGTCGGCACGAACTACGACTCCCTTTTTTCTGTCCTGGGTGACTGACTTGACTCACCGGCCCTCCCCCGCGCGCAGTCGCGCGCGAGACCGGTCGTTATTACAACTGGTGAACCCGACGCTCAGCACCGGTGGGCGATTCTTGCCTCTGGTGCCGCTCCCACGCCGGGAACGACATGCGGGCCCTCTCGGCCGCGAACGCGAAGTTTACCAAAAACGTGCCAAGCGTGGCAACACCTCCAAAACCTTTTCGTCACCAGTGCGGACGGGTTGCGGGTGGCTGTGACCGCTGCGTCGCCCGATGGCCCGTCAAGGCCAAGCCCGAGCTTGGCCAGGGCCGAGGCGCGACCACGGGTCACAAAGCCGGGACCCGCCAGCCCTCCCCCACACAGACAAGCGAAAACCCGCCGGGTGATAGTCCGGCGGGTCTTCTGAAAAGCGGGTTTGGAGCGCTGGCTACTTCTTGGCGGTTGCCTTCTTAGCCGGCGCCTTGGTGGCCGTTGATGCCTTTGACTTCGCGGCCGGGGCTGGCGCCTCGTCCTCGAGCGACGGGAGCTCGTCCTCGTCGTCGTCATCCTCATCATCTTCCATCAGGAACGGGTTGTCACCATCGAGGTCGTCGCGTGCGCCCGACTCACCCAGCAGCGGGTTGAAGTCCTGGCGCGCGGCGGCTTCGGCTTCGGCCTCGGCGCGTGCCTGGGCCTCGGCGAGGAAGACGTTGATCTCCTCGTCGCCAAAGCCCTCGGGCAGCTCGCCACCGGCCAGCGCCTCGGCTGCGGCGCGTCGAGCAGCGGCTCGAGCGGCAGCGAGGTTCTGCGGCGCACCCGATCCAGCCGGGATGAGCTTGCCGATGATGACGTTCTCCTTGAGGCCGAGCAGGTTGTCCTTCGAGCCGGTGATCGCAGCCTCAGTGAGAACGCGCGTCGTCTCCTGGAAGGAAGCGGCGGCAAGGAACGACGAGGTGTTCAGCGATGCCTTGGTCACACCGAGGAGCACGGTTTCAGCCGTCGCCGGCTCGCCGCCCTCAGCCATGACCTGGTTGTTGATCTCCTCGAAGTCGAACTTGTCGACCAGCTCGAACGGCAGCTGCTCGCTATCACCGGGCTGATCGATGCGCACCTTGCGCAGCATCTGGCGGACGATGATCTCGATGTGCTTGTCGTTGATGGTCACGCCCTGTGAGCGGTAGACGCGCTGCACTTCCTTGACCAGGTAGCGCTGCACGGCGTCGCGGCCGCGGGTCTCGAGGTATTCCTGCGGGTTGATCGGGCCGTCGGTGATCGGGTCACCGGCGCGCACGAGCTGGCCGTTCTCGACAAGCAGCTTTGCGTTGTGCGGGATGGCGTACTCGCGCTCGACGACATCCTCCGACCGAATTCGGAGACCGTCCTCGGCCATGACCAGGAGGCCCTTCTCGGGCGAGCGGATCTCGTCGTCCTTGGAGGCTTTCTTGCCAGCCGCCTTCGCCAGGACCTGATTGGCCTCGACGTGATCGCCCTCGGCCACGAGGACCTCGTGACCCTTGGCGATGCGCAGCGGGGTATCGAACTCCTCGCGTGACGTGACCTTGACGCGGCGTGCGCCGCCCTCGGTCTGGATGATCTCGACGACGCCGTCGATGTGGCTGATCTCGGCCTTGCCCTTGGGCATGCGTGCCTCGAACAGCTCCTCGACGCGCGGCAGACCAGCGGTGATGTCCAGGCCGGCGACACCGCCGGTATGGAACGTCCGCATCGTCAGCTGCGTGCCCGGCTCGCCGATCGATTGAGCGGCGATGATGCCGACTGCCTCACCGATGCCGACCAGCGAACCGGTGGCAAGGTTGCGGCCGTAGCACAGGCGGCAGACGCCGTGGTGCAGCTGGCACGTCAGCGGTGAGCGGACCAGCACTTCCTCGACGCCGGCCTCGGCGATGCGATTGGCGATCTCCTCGGTGATCTCCTGGTTGCGCGCGACGATGGGCTCAGCACCCTTCTTCGCTGCAGGATCAGACACAGGTCCCGCGGCGTAGCGACCGACGATGCGGCGCTGGAAGGCATCTGCCTCCGGCGCGAACTCCTCGGTTTCACCACGGGTGATCCAAGTGCCTTCCTCGGTGCCGCAATCGTCGGCCCGAGTGATCACGTCCTGGGCGACGTCGACAAGACGGCGCGTCAGGTAGCCCGAGTCCGCGGTGCGCAGCGCGGTGTCAGCCAGACCCTTGCGCGCGCCGTGAGTCGAGATGAAGTACTCGAGCACGGTCATGCCCTCGCGGAAGTTGCTCCGCACGGGCACGTCGATGATCCGACCCGTCGGGTCAGCCATCAGGCCGCGCATGCCGCCCAGCTGGCCGATGTTGCCCTTGTTACCGCGGGCACCGGACGCAGTCATCATGGTCACGGCGCCCGTGGGATCGAGCGCCTCCATCATCTGGTCGGAGATGGTCTGGGTGGTCTTCTTCCAGACGTCGACAACCTGCTCGTAACGCTCGTCGCCTGTGATCAGGCCGCGCTGGAATTGCTTGTCGATCGCCTCTACGGACTCGTCGGCCTGCTTGAGCAGGGCCGGCTTTGCCTGTGGGACGGCGATGTCGTCAACCGCGATGGTCATACCGCCGCGGGTGGCGTAATGGAACCCGACCGACTTGATGCCGTCGACCAGGTGCGCCGTCTCCGTCGGGCCAAGGACCCGATAGCACTCGGCGACCAGCTCGCGCAGCGCGGTGCGGTTCATGGTCTTGTTGGTGAAACGCAGCCGGTCGGGCAGCGCCTGGTTGAAGATCACGCGGCCAACGGTCGTGCGGATCGTCTGGTCGGTCATCTGGCCGGCGGCCTCGTCCCACGCCTTGACCGTGACTTCGACGGGCGAGTGCAGGGCGAGCTTCGGAACCGAGTGGTTCTTCAGGCCGGTATCGGTGCGGGTGTCGATCTTGCCCACGTCGTAGGCCAGCAGGAGCTCCTGCTCGTCGGAGAACCGCGCGAGCGGGGCCTTGTCCTGGGTCTGCTCCTCCTCGATCGTGAGGTAGTAGCAACCGAGGACCATGTCCTGCGTGGGGCCGACGACCGGCTCGCCGTTTGACGGCGAGAGCAGGTTCGCGGTCGACAGCATCATCCGCCGTGCCTCGTCCTGCGCAGCGCGCGAAAGCGGAACGTGGACGGCCATCTGGTCGCCGTCGAAGTCGGCATTGAAGGCGAAGCAGACCAGCGGGTGGATCTGGATCGCCGAGCCCTCGACGAGAACCGGCATGAACGCCTGGATGCCCAGACGGTGCAGCGTGGGCGCGCGGTTGAGCAGCACCGGGTGATCCTTGATGACCTCTTCGAGGACATCCCAGACCTCGGGCCGGCTCGACGCGCGCTCGACGATGCGCTTGGCGCTCTTGATGTTGTGGGCCAGAGCCTTGTCAACAAGCTGGCGCATGACGAACGGCTTGAACAGCTCGAGCGCCATCTTCTTGGGCAGACCGCACTGGTGCAGCTTCAGCTCCGGGCCGACGACGATGACCGAGCGGCCCGAGTAGTCGACGCGCTTGCCGAGCAGGTTCTGGCGGAAGCGGCCCTGCTTGCCCTTGAGCATGTCGCTCAGGGACTTGAGGCGGTGGTTGCCCGTGCCGACGATCGAGCGGCCGCGGCGGCCGTTGTCGATCAGCGCGTCACAGGCTTCCTGGAGCATGCGCTTTTCGTTGCGGATGATGATCTCGGGCGCGCCCAGCTCCAACAGCCTCTTCAGGCGGTTGTTGCGGTTGATGACGCGCCGATACAGGTCGTTCAGGTCCGACGTGGCGAAGCGGCCACCGTCGAGCTGCACCATGGGGCGCAGGTCGGGCGGGATGACCGGCAGGACGGACATGATCATCCACTCCGGCCGGTTGCCTGAGCGGCGGAACGCCTCGATGAGGCGCAGCCGCTTGATCGCCTTCTTGCGGCGCTGGCCGCTCGTCGTGCGAACTTCGCTGTGCAGCTTCTGGGCGAGTTCGTCGAGCTCCATGCGCACGATCAGCTCGCGCACTGCCTCCGCGCCCATGCCGCCGCCGAACAGGCGCGCGCCACCGCGCACACCCGTGCCGTACTTGCGGTCGAGCTCACGGAAGCTGAAGCCGTCGAGAGCCGTCTCCGGGAGCATCAGCCCGGGCTGGATCCGGTTGATCTCGTCGCGCGCCTTGCGGACTTCGTCCTTGGTGCCCTCGGCCTCGCCCTTGAGGCGGTCGCGCTCGGTCTCGAGCGTGGCGTCGAGCTGCAGGCGGGCGTCCTCGAGCTGGCGCTTGACGTTGTCGTCCTCGGCCTTCTCACGACCCTTGATCTCATCGTTGACGCGCTCGACTTCGGCCGCAGCGGCCTTGTTGAGGCGCGTGAACGCGGGCTTGTCGGCCTTGTCCCCGGCCGCGACGATGACCTCGCCGGTCGGCTCGAAGACGATCGGCTCTTCCGCCGCCGCCTTGCCCAGGTCCTTCATGGCCGACTCAGTGGCCTGCTGCTTCTCGACCAGCTCGGCGGTGCGCGCCGAGCGCTCCTCCTCGCGGTCCTTCTTGAAGGCCTTGAGGTTGGCGTTCAGCTCGTCGGTCTTGCGGTTGAGATCGGCCCGGAGGCCGTCCTCCATCTCGGCCAGTGCCTTGCCGCCCTGGCCGCCGCGGCCTTCGGCCTCGTCGTCGAGCTGGGCGAGCAGGCGCGCGCGGGCGTCCTCATCGACCCAGGTGACGATGTAGAGCGCGAAATAGAGGATGCGCTCGAGGTTGCGCGGGCTGATATCGAGCAGGATGCCCAGACGTGAGGGCGTGCCCTTGAAATACCAGATGTGGCTCACCGGCGAGGCGAGCTGGATGTGGCCCATCCGCTCGCGCCGAACCTTGGCGCGAGTTACCTCGACGCCGCACTTGTCGCAGATGATGCCCTTGTAGCGGATGCGCTTGTACTTGCCGCAGTAGCACTCCCAGTCGCGCGACGGGCCAAAGATACGCTCGTCGAACAGTCCGTCCTTTTCAGGGCGGAGCGTGCGGTAGTTGATGGTCTCGGGCTTGGTGACCTCGCCCTTCGACCAATCGCGAATCTGCTCGGGTGAAGCGAGCGAGATGCGGATCGCGTTGAAGTTGTTGACTTCGAGCATGGTGTCCCCTTAGTCCTCGAACCCGGCCAGGTTGATGCCTCCCAAGTCGGGCAGCGGATACGCCGAGGCGTCCTCGGCAAAGTGAATCTCTTCCTCGTTCTCGTTCAGGATCTCGACGTTCAAGCCGAGGCTCTGCAGCTCCTTGATGAGCACCTTGAACGACTCGGGGACACCAGGTGCCTGGATGTCCTCGCCCTTGACGATGGCTTCATAGGTTTGGACGCGGCCCATTACGTCGTCGGACTTGACCGTCAGCAGCTCCTGCAGGATGTTCGCGGCGCCGTAAGCCTCGAGCGCCCAGACCTCCATCTCGCCGAAGCGCTGGCCGCCGAACTGCGCCTTGCCGCCCAGCGGCTGCTGGGTGATGAGGCTGTAAGGACCGGTTGAGCGGGCGTGGATCTTGTCCTCGACCAGGTGGTGCAGCTTGAGCATGTAGATGTAGCCAACCGTGATCTCGCGATCGAACGGCTCGCCCGACCGACCGTCACGGAGGATCGTCTTACCGCTCTCGGGCAGGCCGGCCTTGGCCAGCTCCTGCTTGATCTGATCCTCGTTGGCGCCATCGAACACGGCAGTCGCGGCCTTGACCGGCTGGCCGTTGTTGTCCTTCGCCTGGGCGTTGAGCGCCCAGCCGAGGTGCGTCTCGAGGATCTGGCCGATGTTCATTCGGCTGGGCACGCCGAGCGGGTTGAGGATGATGTCGACCGGCGTCCCGTCGGGCAGGAACGGCATGTCCTCCTGCGGCAGGATCTTGGCGACGACACCCTTGTTGCCGTGGCGGCCGGCCATCTTGTCGCCGACGCTGATCTTGCGCTTGGCGGCAACACTGACGCGGATGAGCTTGTTGACGCCGGGCAGAAGCTCGGCGCCCTTCTCGCGATCGAACTCGGTGACCTCGACGATCTTGCCGCGCTCGCCGTGGGGCAGGCGCAGTGATGAGTCCTTCACCTCGCGCGCCTTCTCACCGAAGATCGCGCGGAGAAGACGCTCCTCAGCGGTCAGCTCGGTCTCGCCCTTGGGCGTGATCTTGCCGACCAGGATGTCGCCCGGCTGGACTTCGGCGCCGATGTAGATGACGCCGTACTCGTCGAGATCCTTCAAGGACTCCTCGCCGACATTGGGGATGTCGCGCGTGATCTCCTCGGGGCCGAGCTTCGTGTCGCGTGACTCGATCTCGTGCTTCTCGATGTGGATGCTGGTGAAGACGTCGTCCTTGACGAGGCGGTCGGACAGAACGATCGCGTCCTCGTAGTTGCCGCCTTCCCAGGACATGAACGCGACGAGGATGTTGCGGCCCAGGGCCAGCTCGCCGTTGTCCGTTGAGCTGGAGTCAGCGATGGGCTGGCCCTTCTCCACGCGCTGACCGACCATGACGATCGGGCGCTGGTTGATGCAGGTGCCCTGGTTGGAGCGGACGAACTTGTCGAGCGGGTGGTCGTGCAGCTCGCCCGAATCAGTCTCGACCTGGATGCGCTCAGCGGTCACGCTCGTGACCACGCCCGCGACCTTGGCGGTCTGGACCTGGCCGGAGTCGAGCGCCGCCTTGGCCTCCATGCCGGTGCCCACGATGGGCGCCTCCGGCTCGAGCAGCGGCACCGCCTGGCGCTGCATGTTCGAACCCATCAGCGCGCGGTTGGCGTCGTCGTGCTCAAGGAACGGGATCAGCGCCGTGGCGACGCTGACGACCTGCTTGGGCGACACATCCATGTATTCGATCTGGCTCGGCCGCGCCTCAGGGAATGAGTCGCGGAAGCGTGCCGGGATGCGCTCATCGACGAAGTAGCCCTTCGCGTCGAGCTTGGCGTTGGCCTGCGCGACGTGATGCTCCTCTTCCTCGTCAGCCGCGAGATAGACGATCTCGTCGGTTACACGCGGCTTGATCGGGAACGCGGACGCCTTCTGCTTCTTGAGCTCGGCGACGGCCTCCTTGGTGAACGCCTTGCCCTTCTTAAGGACAACGCTCCCTTCCTTGGTGGTGACGTCGGCGTCGGCGATCTCGGTCTCGATGCCCTTGTCATCGGCGCCGATCGTGCGCTTGACCTTGCGGTACGGGGTCTCGATGAAGCCGTATTCGTTGATTCGGCCATAGGTGGCGAGCGAGCCGATCAAGCCGATGTTCGGGCCTTCCGGCGTCTCAATCGGGCAGATGCGGCCGTAATGGCTGTGGTGAACGTCGCGGACGTCGAAGCCGGCACGTTCGCGGCTCAGGCCGCCCGGGCCCAGCGCCGACAGGCGGCGCTTTGACGTGAGCTCGGCGAGCGGGTTGGTCTGGTCCATGAACTGCGAGAGCTGACTGCCGCCGAAGAACTCCTTCATGGCAGCGACGACCGGGCGGATGTTGATCAGGGCGTTGGGCGTCGCCTTCTCGGCTTCCTGGATCGACATGCGCTCGCGCACGACGCGCTCCATGCGCAGCAGACCGACGCGGAAGGCGTTCTGGATCAGCTCGCCGTTGGCGCGGATGCGCCGGTTACCGAGGTGGTCGATGTCATCGGCCGTGCCCTGGTCGCGGTTGAGCTCGATCAGGTGACCGACGATCGCGGCGATGTCTTCCTTGCTGATCGTGCGCTCAGTGCTTAGGTGGATGCCCATGCGCTCGGCGACGGCGCTGAGCTTCTTGTTCAGCTTGTAGCGCCCGACACGACCCAGGTCGTAGCGGCGGAAGTTGAAGAACAGGCTCTCAACCAGCTTCTCGGCGTTGTCGCCGGTGGGCGGGTCGCCCGGGCGCAGCTTCTTGTAAACCTCAATGAGGGCTTCGCCGCGGGTGTTGGTGCTGTCCTTCTCGAGCGTCGAGGCGATGTAGTTCGTGTCGCCCGTATCGATGCGCGAGAAAAGGGCGGTCATCTCGTCGTTGTTCTCGTAGCCGACCGCGCGCAGCAGCTTGGTCGCCTCGAGCTTGCGCTTCCGGTCGACCTTCACGTACAGCTGGCCGCGAGCGGCGGTCTCGAATTCGAGCCACGCACCGCGGTTGGGGATGACCTTGGCGTTGAACAGGCTGCGGCCGGTCGCCAGGTCCTCGGTCCCGGTGTAGTAGACGCCGGGCGAGCGGACGAGCTGGCTGACAACAACGCGCTCGGCGCCGTTGATGATGAAGGTGCCTTCCTCGGTCATGAACGGGAAGTCACCCATGTAGACGCGCTGGCGCTGGATCTCGCCGGTTTCCTTGATGAGCAGCTCAACCCATACGTAGAGGGGCTTGCTGTAGGTCAGGTCCAGCCGGCGGCACTCGAGCTCGTCGTACTTGGGCGCCTCGAACTCGTACTCGCGGAAACGGAGCTCCATCACGCGACCGGTGAAGTCCTGAATGGGGCTGATCTCGTCGAACAGCTCGCGCAAGCCAGTCTCGATGAACCAATTGAACGAGTTGGTCTGCAGCTCGATCAGGTTCGGGATTGGCAGGACTTCGGGAATGCGGGCGTAGGGCTTGCGCTCAGTCGAGGCAACGAGGCTACGCCGGCCGGGGTCGGTGACAGACAGCATTAAGCGCTCCTAGCGAGGCGGTTGCGGGCTCCGGGCAGGGACGAGCAAAGGCGGACAGGGAAATCCGCCGAGAAAGCACCAGAGAAAAAGGGGACCGCGCTCAACGACCGCTCATAGTATCGACCACGGCCGTTTGTGTCAACGGCCTCTGGACTGCGCGCGGTGACGCTCAACCTGGGTCCCGCTTGACCCTCCGCGCCCCGGCCAGCCCTCGTCCTGGACGCATGGCGCTCATAGAGCGCGCGTAGACTCACCCTCGGATGGCTCGTCCGCTGCCGCTGATCCATCACCCATTCATTCGCCGGCTCGCCTGGTATGGCCGGCGCATCCGCCAGCAGCTCAACCCAAGCATCGTGATCCGGGTTCTGGCCGCGCTGCTGGTGATCGTCGCCGTCGCGGCGGTCGTCGACATGCTGCTGCACCCGAATGTGAGCCTCGACTCTTTCGCGTCCTCTTTTTACTGGGCGCTGACATCGCTGCTGGGCAACGGCGATCCGGGTCACGCAACGACGGCGCTGGGCGGGCTCGTCTACGTCGTGCTGATCGTCACCGGCGTGTTGATGCTCGGGTTGGTAACCGGGGCGATCATCGCCGTCATCATTGATTTTCTGTTGAAGGAGGGCCAGGGCTTGGGCGCGTCGGGGTTCCGCAACCACATCGTGATCTGCGGCTGGAACGCCACCGCGCGCGAGGCCATCGAGGAGCTGCGCAGCGACGACTACAAGCGCCGGCTCGTCTTGATCGATGACAGCGACCGCAACCCGGCCGAGGGCAAGGTCTACTTCGTGAAGGGCGATCCGACCGACACGGCCGACCTCGAACGGGCCGACATTGCCGACGCTGAAGCCGCTCTCGTCTTCCCGCAGTCGACCGCGAACGATGCCGATATGCGCTCGATCCTGACGGTCATGGCCATCGAGACCGTGGCGCCGCACGTGCGCACGGTGGCCGAGGTCAACAACCCGCGCATGGTCGAGCACTTCATGCAGGCCCACGCCGACGAGGTCCTGGTCACGCCTACCCTGGCGTCGCACCTGCTGGCCCGCGCGGCGCTTTATCCCGGCCTGTCCGACCTCGTGACGGACATCGTGTCGGGCGGTGAGGGATCAGAGCTGTACCGCGTGTTCCTGCCGGAGGAATTCGTCGGCGTGACCGTCGACGAAGCGGGCCGGAAGCTGCGCGACGAGCACCGGGCGACGCTGCTGGCGGTTGTGCGCGACGGCAGGTCGATGGTGAACCCGGATCCCGACTTCGTCCTCGCCGATGGCGACCAGGGCTTGGTCGTGGCCGCGAGGCTGGGCAACCTCAAGCCGGTCCGCGCCGAAAACGTCAAGCGCTAGGGTCTCGACCCGCCTGGGGTTAGCGCCAGTCGAGTCGATCCCGCGCTCGCCGGCCAGTTGCCCTGCGGATGCGCAACGCCGCCCTCCCGGCGGCGGAGTGAAGGCGGCGCGGGACAAGTCGCTTCGCGCCCTCGATAAGCCGCTCGTCGGTGAGCAGCCTGAGCGCCGTCGGGTGGCGGATCTCAACCGATGAGTTGACGCGCTCAAAGCTTGCGGGCCGCCATTGCGCCAGTCCAAGGAAATTCGTCAAACGGTCAAAGGCCGCTCGTGGATCGGCCCTGATGTCCTCGAGCTGAGTGACCAGGACCTGCTCAGGCGGAAAAACCTCGAGATACCGCGCAATCTGTTCATCAAAGCTGGCGACCGCCTCGTACTGATAGAACGGCACCAGGTACGGGTGGCGCGGTAGGTCGTGACCGCGCGCACGGGCTGGCTGCAGTGCCAGCGCCTCGTGGAAAGGTCGATCCTCCTCGCCGTGCGCGACCCGAATGTTGTGCCACGAGCGCATCTGCTCCTGCGGGTCACGGCGCGCGATGAGGATGCGCGCGTCGGGCCGGTGATGGTGAATCAGGCGGGCGGCGCCGGGCGAGAACAGGTCATAGGCGCACGCCTCGCCGACCATGCCCTGCGCGCCATCAAACCTGCTCAGCCAGGCGTCCCGGGAAAGGAAGCGTTTGCGGTCGCGCAGCGTGCCGGTGTGAAGGTCGCGGCAGAAGAACGGGATTTCCTTGTCCGACGGGACGAAGACGTCGGGATGCTGGCCGAGGTACCACCACATGAAGCTGGTGCCGCAGCGCGGCGCACCAACGATGTAGAAATCGGGCCAACCCATGGCTGCCAGCGTACCTACACAAAAGGACCGGCTGCTTGCGCAGCCGGCCCTTCCAGATTTCTAGGTCGAGTTACTTGATGTCGACCTTGGCGCCCTGCTCCTCGAGAGCAGCCTTGATCTTGTCGGCCTCGTCCTTGGCGATGCCCTCCTTGATCGGCTTGGGCGCCGCGTCAACGAGGTCCTTGGCCTCCTTGAGACCCAGGCCGGTCAGCTCGCGCACGACCTTGATGACCGGGATCTTGTTGGGGCCGACGTCGGTCAGCACCGCGCTGAACTCGCTCTGCTCCTCGCCGCCGGCAGCGGGCGCAGCACCACCGGCAGCAGCGCCACCGGCGGCCGGCGCAGCAGCGACGGCGACAGGCGCCGCGGCAGTGACGCCGTAGCGCTCTTCGAACTTCTTGATGAACTCGGACAGCTCGAGGACTGACATGCCGTCGATCGCCTCGAGAAGATCGTCCTGCGAAACCTTGGTCGCCATTGTGTCTGTGTCTCCTTGGTTGTTAGTCGGTTGGTGCGATTAGTCGGTGAATCAGGCCGCTTCGGCCTTGGCCTTCGCGTCGGCCACCTGGGCCAGCGCGTAGCCGAGATTGCGGAGCGGCGCGGCAAGAAGCGACGCCATGGTTGCCAGCGGCGAAGCCATGCCACCCGCCAGTTGGGCGAGGAGCACTTCGCGCGGTGGCAGCGTCGCCAGCTTGGTCACGCTGTCCGCGTCGACCCGTTGGCCGCCGAGGACTGCGCCACGAATGGCGACCGTGCGATACGGCCGGATGGCGTCGAGGAACGACTTCGCGAGCGCGACCTCGTCCCCCCCGCCCATGGCCAGCGCCGATGGACCGCTGAGCAACTCCGCCAATTCGGTGTTGCCCGCTTCCTGTGCGGCGATCTTGGCCAGGCGGTTCTTGACCACCCGGTACTGGATGCCGTTGCCGCGCAAGCCGCGGCGAATGGCACTGATGTCGGCTACGGTCAGGCCGCGGTAGTCGGCCACGATCGTCGCCTTGGATGCTGAAAGCTCATCCTTCAGCTTGGCGACAGTGGCTTTCTTGGCCTCCGTCGGCATGATGCCTCCCTTCCCTGGTCGAACGTCCGGCGCGCCGGCGCGACGACCCTCGCTTGGTTCCGCGCGAGGGTGTCGTGGCGCTGCGACTGCAACGTCACCAGGGCAGCGGCCCTGATTACTCCCTGCCTCGGTGAGCCCTCCGGCCTTGCGGCCTTCGAATTAAGTCCCTCGCGGGACGCTGCACTGTCTGCGGCGGAACGATCTTCGATTTTTCCCGTTTGCGGCCGACCGATCTGGCCGACCAGGGCCTGCTAGGCGGTGGCGCTGGCGAGGACCGCCGGCACGTCGACCCGGATACCCGGGCCCATCGTTGCTGCCACTGTCAAGCTCTTGAAGTAGTGACCCTTCGCGGCGCTGGGCCGGGCGCGGTTCACCGCGTCGACCAGCGAGGCAAGGTTTTCGCCCAGCTGTTGCGGGGTGAAGTTGGTCTTGCCGAAGGGGGTGTGGATGATACCGGCCTTGTCGACCTTGAACTCCACGCGGCCGCCCTTGACCTCGCTCAACGCGCGCTCAAGGTCGAATGTGATCGTGCCCGACTTGGGGTTGGGCATGAGGCCACGGCGGCCGAGGATGCGGCCCAGGCGACCGACGATGCCCATCATGTCCGGCGTTGCCAGGGTGATGTCGAAGTCGAGGAAACCCGCCTCGATCTTCTTGGCGAGGTCCTCGCCGCCAACCTCGTCCGCGCCGGCGCGCAAGGCTTCCTGGGCCTTCTCGCCCTGGGCGAACACGATGGCCCGCACCTTCTTGCCCGTGCCGTGCGGCAGGACGACCGTGCCGCGCACCATCTGGTCGGCGTGGCGCGGGTCGATGCCGAGGCGGATGTGTGCCTCAGCCGATGCGTCGAAGCTGGTGAAGGCGGTCTTGGTCAGCAGGTCCATCGCTTCCGCGAGGTCGTACTGCTTGCCTTCCTCGACGAGCGCCTTTGCTGCGGTGTATTTCTTGCCGTGAGCCATTTTCCGATTTCTCCTTCTATCGGCCCGCTGTGGGCCTCCCCTCTCTGCGGCGGGGTGTGCCGTCCCTTGTCAGGGCTGGACTAGCCGACGACCTCGATGCCCATCGAGCGCGCGGTGCCCTCGATGATCTTGGCGGCGCCATCGACATCGACGGCGTTGAGGTCGGCCATCTTGGTCTCGGCGATGTCGCGGACCTGCTTGCGCGTGACCTTGCCAACCGCCTCGCGGCCGGTCGTCTTGGCGCCCTTGTCGATACCGGCTGCCTTGCGCAGCAGGTCCGCGGCGGGCGGCGTCTTCAGCACGAAGCTGAAGCTGCGGTCCTCGTAAACGGTGATCTGGGCCGGGATGACCTGGCCCGACTGGGCGGCCGTCTTCTCGTTGTAGCTCTTGCAGAACTCGACGATGTTGATGCCGTGCGGGCCCAGCGCCGTACCGACTGGCGGCGCGGGCGTAGCCTTGCCGGCCGGCAGCTGGAGCGTGAGAACGATGCGGATCTTCTTGGCCATGATGGTTAGTCGGTTCCTTCTTAGAGCTTCTCGACCTGGAGGAAGTCCAGCTCGACGGGGGTTTCGCGGCCGAAGATCGAAACGAGGACCTTGAGCTTGTTGCGCTCGGGGTTGACCTCGTCGACGGTGCCGATGAACTCGGCGAACGGACCGTCGGTGACGCGCACGCTCTGGCCCTTTTGGAAGGCCACGCGGTACTTGGGCGTCTCAACGCCCATCTGGCGCAGGATCTGCTTGACCTCGTGCTCCTCGAGCGGCACGGGCTCGTTGCGCGAGCCGGGGATGTTGCCACCGCCGACGAAGCTGGTGACGCCGGGCGTGTTGCGCACGACGAACCATGAGTCAGGGTCGAGGATCATCTCGACCAGCACGTAGCCCGGATAGACCTTCTTCTGGACGGTCACGCGCTGGCCCGAGCGGATCTCGATCTCGTCCTCTTCGGGCACGAGGACCTGGAAGATCTTGTCTTCCATGCCCATCGACTCGATGCGGTGTTCGAGGTTCGTTTTGACCTTCTTCTCGTAGCCCGAATAGGTGTGGATCACGTACCAGCGCTTGTCCGGCGCTTTTACCGCCGTCATCTCGGTGTCAGTCATCTAGATCGCCGCGATCCTTCCGATCAACCACTCAAAGGCAACGTCGAACACGGCGATGTAGGCACCGACCACCGCGCTGATGACAAACACCAGCAGGGTCAGATTGCGCACCTGATCGAATGTCGGCCAGGTCACCTTCTTCAGTTCGGACCAGCTCTCTTCGATAAAGCGCCGGATGCGGTTCACGAGTTCGATTTACCTCAGGGGTTGACTGATAGAGATGGCAGAGGCGACAGGACTCGAACCTGCAACCGCTGGTTTTGGAGACCAGTGCTCTACCAATTGAGCTACGCCTCTAGGTTCTTTCTCCGCAGCGACGCCTGCGGGCTGCTGCTGCGCGTCCTCCACAGGCTGTCGCGTACGGCCGCCCGCTTCGTCCTTGCGGCGTGCTAAGTCTAGTTGGCCGCTACTTCGCCTCACGGTGAAGCGTGTGCTTGTGGCACCGCGGGCAGTACTTGCGAAGCTCGATCCGGTTGGGGTCGTTCTTCTTGTTCTTGGTGGTGCTGTAGGTCCGCTCCTTGCACTCGGTGCACGAGAGCTGAATGACCGGCCGGTTTTCGGCTGCTTTTGCCATTTAAGCTGACTAGGCCTCGATCTCGATGATCGCGCCGGCGCCGACGGTGTGGCCGCCCTCGCGGATGGCGAAGCGCTGGCCGGTCTCGAGCGCGATCGGGGTGATCAGCTCGACGCCCATGTCGACGTTGTCGCCGGGCATGACCATCTCCGCCCCACCGGTCAGGGCGATGGCGCCGGTGACGTCGGTCGTGCGCAGGTAGAACTGCGGCCGGTAGCCGTTGTAGAAGGGCGTGTGCCGGCCACCCTCTTCCTTGGTGAGCACGTACACGCGCGCGGTGAACTTGGTGTGCGGCTTGACTGAGCCCGCCTTGGCGAGCACCTGGCCGCGCTCGATCTCCTCGCGCTCGATGCCGCGCAGCAGCAGGCCGATGTTGTCGCCCGCCTGGCCCTCGTCGAGCAGCTTCTTGAACATCTCGACGCCGGTGACGACGACTTTGCGCGTGGCCTTGACGCCGACGATCTCGACCTCCTCGCCGACCTTGACCACGCCGCGCTCGACCCTGCCCGTGGCGACGGTGCCGCGGCCCTTGATGCCGAAGACGTCCTCGACCGGCATCAGGAAGGGCTTGTCCACGGCGCGCTCGGGCGTGGGGATGTAGGAGTCGACCGCGTCCATCAGCTCCTGGATGGGCGCATAGGCCGGGTCGGCCGGGTCATTGGGCGCCTCGAGCGCCTTCAGCGCCGAGCCGCGGATGACCGGGATCTCGTCGCCCGGGAAGTTGTACTTGGAGAGAAGCTCGCGCACCTCGAGCTCGACCAGCTCCAGGAGCTCGGGATCGTCGACCATGTCGACCTTGTTCAGGAAGACGACGATGTAGGGCACTTCCACCTGGCGGGCGAGCAGGATGTGCTCGCGCGTCTGGGGCATCGGCCCGTCGGTCGCGGCGACCACCAGGATCGCGCCGTCCATCTGCGCGGCGCCGGTGATCATGTTCTTGATGTAGTCGGCGTGGCCCGGGCAGTCGACGTGGGCGTAGTGGCGCTTGTCGGTCTCGTACTCGACGTGGGCGATGGCGATGGTGATGCCGCGCTCGCGCTCCTCGGGGGCGTTGTCGATCGTGTCGAAGGCGCGGTATTCGGCCTCGCCCTTGAGGCTCAGGTACTTGGTGATGGCCGCGGTCAGGCTGGTCTTGCCATGGTCGATGTGACCGATGGTGCCGATGTTGACGTGCGGCTTGTTGCGCTCGAACTTCTTCTTGGCCATGTCGAGTTTGGTTCCTATACCTCTGTTGGGGTGGGGCGGCTGGTGACGGGCCGGGAACTGGAGCCCACATTGGGACTTGAACCCAAGACCTCTTCCTTACCAAGGAAGTGCTCTGCCAGCTGAGCTATGTGGGCCCGGTGGTTACCGGAAGACTATTGGAAGAGATGGTGGGCAGGGAGGGAATCGAACCCCCACAGTCGTACGACGGCTGATCTACAGTCAGCGGAGCTCACCACCTGCTCAACCTACCCGTGGTGACGCTGCACGGTTTGGACGCGCGCAGCCTTATTCAGTTAGTTGTCCTCTGTGGAGCCGCCGATGGGACTCGAACCCGCAACCGGCGGTTTACAAAACCGCTGCTCTACCAATTGAGCTACGGCGGCGCGACGACCAAGGATACAGGACACACGCCCCACGCGGCAACGGGGCTGGACAAGCGCGGCGCGTCACTGCGAGATTGCCCGCCATGAACGCCTTGGTGGGGCGCGGGCACGAGATGGCGCTTATGACGGAGCGGCTCGAAAGCGCCCAGCGCGGCAGCGGCCAAATCGTAGTCATTGAGGGCGAGGCGGGATCGGGTAAGACCCGGCTGCTCGACGAAACGATTGCGCGGTCCGGCGCCCTGGGCTTCAGTGCGTTCCGGGCCGCGGCGCATGAAATCGATCGCGATCGGCCGTTCGGAGTGTTCGTCGACGCGTTCGCCATCCGCGCCACCGCGCCTGACGGCGCGCGGCGCCAGGTAGCAAAGGCGGTGCGCACCGCAATCGCAGGAGGCTTCACCGAGCAGATTCGATATTCCGTGGTTGAGGACGCGCTCACACTCGTGGAACGCGAGTCGCTGTTCCACCCGATGGTCATTGCGCTCGACGATGCCCAGTGGGCGGACGACCCGTCGCTCCTGGTCCTCCACCATCTCGGACGGCGACTTCGGCATATGCCGGTCTGCCTCGTCATCACGCGCCGCCCACCGCCGCCGCTGAGCGCATCAGACGCCTTGTCTGACTTGCTGGCCGACGACAACGCGAAGCGCATCCAGCTGGCGCCATTGGCCGCGGAGGAAGTGGCGCTGCTCGCCACTGAGCTCATGGGCGCGCCCCCGACGTCCACGTTGCAGGACTTCCTCGCCAAGGCGGGCGGCAACCCATTCTTTGTGACGGAGCTCTTATCGGCCCTGAGGGAAGATCGATCGATCGGCCAGGTTGGCGGCCAGATCGATGTGGCGATGGCTGGCGTTCGCCCTGAGTTGCGCATGGTGATCCTCCGCCGCTTGAGTGGATTGAGAGCCGAAACGGCGAATGCGCTGCGGATGGCGGCGGTGTTGGGCGAGACGTTTTCGGCGCATGACCTGGCACTGAGCCTGAACATCCAGCCGGTCGAGCTCATGGAGCGACTCGACAGCGCCATCGCCAGCGGCGTTCTGCAGGAATCGGGCGAGCGCCTCGCCTTTCGTCACGATCTGGTGCGCGAGGCGCTCTATGGCGACGTGCCCACGGCCGTGCGGAACACCCTTCACCTCCAGGTCGCGCACGCACTCCGGGCCGCGGGTGCCCCTGCGAGTCAGAGCGCGCCTCACTTTGCCACCGGGGCTCCGCCGGGGGACGATGCTGCAGTAGCGACTCTGCGTCGCGCTGCAGCAGACGTGGCTCCGACCGAGCCGCGCAGTGCCGAGCGCTGGCTCAGCCGGGCGGCAGACTTGATGTCACCCACAGATCCCGCGCGTGACGATCTCATCGTTGAGCGCGCTCACATCCTGCTGCGGCTGGGCGACGGCGCCACCCTCGAATCGATCACGGGAGAGGCGCTTACTCGCCACCAGCCCCAGGCGCGACGCACGGCCCTGCGGCGCTTGAGGGCGGCTTCACTTGACTATCTGGATCGCTGCCTCGAAGCGTCGGCGCTATCGGAGATGGAGAGTCGCGAGCCCGACATCGACGAGATCGAGCGCGTTCGCTTTGCGGCCGAGGCCGTTGAGACACGCGCCCACATCGAGCGTCTCGGCACGGAACCGCAGGCGCGCGAGGTGCTGGCTCGAGCCCGGGCGGTCGGCGACGCCACGGCGATCAGCTGGGTTCTCGCCGCGCTTTACCACTCGGCGATGTGGGCCGGCCGGTTTCACGAGGCGCTCGCGCTCGCGCACGAATTCAGTGCCGTGTCCGGTCGCGCCGATCCGCCAATCCCCGCAGGCGGACTGATCGGCCGAGCGCTGACTCACCTGGGCAGGCGCGACGAGGCGCTGGCTGCGCTGCGCGCCGACATTGCCGAGCTCGAGATGCGCCGCGAGATGCGGCCTGCGTCACTGGTGCTGACTGGGATAGCGACCCTCGAGATGGGTGCTGGGCAATGGGCCGATGCCATAAGCGACGGCGAAGCGGCGCTCAGTCTGGGGATCGAGTTCCAGGGACCGGTCCGTCATGACGAGGCGTCCGCGCTCCTGGCCGTGATGGCGATCCGCAGAGACGACGTCGGCCGCGCGGCGAAGTTGCTCGGCGCCCTGCGCGGTTCGCGCCGCTTTGTCGCCGCTGTCGCACTGGCACAGCTGGCAGAAGCCAGGTCGGACATGGCGAGCGCGCTGCAAATCCTGCGCGCGAACCTCGCTGACATTGTGGCAACCAGTCGATTCGCGGACCTGCCGGCGACAGCGCGTGAGCTCGTGCGACTTGAGCTGGCGAACGGCCAGATCGATGGCGCACACGACGCGAGCCGCGCCCTGCGCGGCTACGCAGATACCGCGCAGGTACCGTGGATCGACGCCCTGGCGGATCATTGCGAAGCCCTCGTTGAGCGCGATCTCGACAAGCTGCGCAGCGCGCTCGACGCAACGAGTGCCACGTCAAGCGCCGATGACATTGCAACCGCGCGGGAGTCCGCGGCGCAACTGCTCGCCGCCGCCGGCGCGATCGGAGAGGCAGTTGATCAACTGAACGGATCGCTGTCGTACTACGAAGAAGTCGGCGCGACCTACGACATGCGCAGGATCGAAGCCAAACTGCGCGCATTGGGGGTGCGCCGCGGCCGGCGCAAGGCGCACCGCCGCGCGACGTCGGGCTGGGACAGCCTGACCGAGACGGAACAACGCGTTGTCGAGCTTGCCACGGAAGGTCTCACGAACTCCGAGGTCGGCGCCCGATTGTTCATTTCGGGCCGAACAGTCGAGCGGCACCTGACGCACATCTATTCCAAGCTCGGCGTGAACTCGAGGGTCGAGCTCGCCCGGTTCGCCACCGCCCACCAGAAGTAGTCAGCCGCAGTTTGCGGGGGTCTCCGGATGTTTCGCGCGAGCGACCGCACGACTCTGGAGTGCGATGGGCGAGCAGTCACTGGAAGTGCGCATCCGATCAGACGGCGCTGACCCGCCGACGGGCGAGGTCGTTGACCGATCTGGTCGGCCGTTCCCTTTCGCCGGCTGGCTCGACCTGATGCAGACGCTGGAACGCCTTGCCTCGAGCGAGGCCCACGACCAAGAGGAGGGAGATCCTTGTTTTCTGCCATCCGCGTGACGATCGTCACGGGGTTGCTTGTTGCTGCAAGCGTCATCGCAACGGTTCAGCCCGTCGCAGCCGGTTGTGGCATCAACATCACGTATGTGAACAACCGCAACAACCAGGTCACCATCGATCTGGTGAAGTCGAAGGTGCGTGTGCGCACGTCGACCTTCCCGATCACAACCTGGGGCCTCTGGACGCGCTACGACAAAAACAACAGCTACCTGAACATCCCTGCCAACGCCACGCGCCAGCGCTCACACACGCTGACCTTCGGCTGCAGCTCGAACCGGCAATACAAGTTCTACGTCGACAAAGGCCCGAATGACGTGTGGATCTACAAGCCGAGCTCGACTGGCGTGACCACGAACAACAACATCACGGTGACCATCAACTGAGATGGCGGGCGCGGATTCAGCGCCAATCATCCAGGCAGACCGCCCGGCAACGACCGGGCGGTCTTTTAATTACTGGCTCAGGGCAGGAGCTCTGGATCTACCTGTTCGATCGTCATGCGTTTCGGGCGGGCGGGTTTCGTGGGCTCCGACTTTGGCGCCGGAGACTTTCGCTTCGAGTTTGCTACGGCTTCCGGCTCGGCTGCGTCGGGAGAGTCGGTGGTTTTCGCCTTCGTTGAATCTTTGGAGTCGATGACCGGTCGCTGCTGAGCGGCGGCAAACAACATGATTGAGCCTGCGACGGCGGCGTTGAGCGACTCGATCTTGCCCTGCATCGGGATGCGGATGGCGAGGTCAAGACGGCGCTTGACCGGGCCGCTCATGCCCTTCCCCTCGCTGCCGACGACGAGCGCGAGCGGTCCGCGAAGATCCGCTTCCGAGTAGCTGAGTGACGCGTCCTCGTCGGCGCCAACGACGCGCAGCCCATCGGTGTGAAGATCCGCCAGGGTGCCGGCGAGATCGTCGACCGGGGCGAGCAGTAAATGCTCGGTGGCGCCGGCGCTGGCCTTGATGGCCGCGGCGCTCAAGGGCGCCGCTCGGTGAGTTGGATAGATCACGCCGTCCACGCCGCACGCCTCAGCCGACCGCAGGAGAGTGCCGAAGTTCTGCGGATCCTCGAGCGAATCTAGGATCAGCACGAACGGCGCCGCATTGCGTGCTCGCGCGTGGGCCAGGATGTCGTCGACCGTCGCATGGGCACGCGGCTTGACCACGAGCGCAACACCCTGATGTCCGTCGAAGCCGGCAAGCGACGTCAGCGAGCCGCCTTCGAGCTCGATGACGGGGATGCGCAAGGTCGTCGCGTGGATCGCCAGCGCGTCCAAGGCCGCGCGGCGCTCAGGCACGATCAACAGGCGGATTGCCTCGCGGCGGGCGGCGAATGCCTCCTCCACGGGACGCTTGCCGGCAACCAGTTCCTCGCCCTCACCAACGAGGGCGTCCGTTTCGTTGGCCGATTCAATCCGGGGGCGGCGTGAGTCGAAGCTGCGCACCGGCCGGCCGAAGCCGCGCTGGGGGCGATCGCTGAAGTGCGGCTCGGGCCTGGGGCCGGGCCCCTGGTAGCGCCGTGGGCGGTCGGCGTCGCCGCCAAAGTCCTGCCGCGGTCGCTGCGGGCGATCGCCGAAGTCCTGTCGTGGCCGATCCGAGAAGTCGCGTCGCGGCCGGTCGCTGGGCGGTCGATCACCAGCGTCGCGCCGGGGCCGATTCGAGAAGTCACGCCGAGGCCCGTCGCCGAAGCTGGGCCGGGGGCGATCCCCGAAGTCGCGTCGCGGACGGTCCGAAAAGTCACGCTGGGGGCGATCGCCAAAATCACGCCGCGGACGGTCGCTCGCAGGTCGGTCGCTCGCAGGTCGGTCGCCGAAGTCGCGCTGGGGCCGATCGCCATCTTCGCGGCGCGGACGGAAACCACCGCCACCGGCGCCGCTGGAGCCACCGCGGTAGCCACCGCCGCCGCGGTTGCCGCCGTAGCCGCCGCCGCCGCGGTTGCCGCCGTAGCCACCACCGCCACCACCGCCGCGGTAGCCGCCGCCCCCTGAGCCGCCCCGCGGGCCGCCGGGTCGCGGCGAGCGCGGCCGATCAGCCATTCGTCGACCGTGCGGTCACGCGCCAGCGCTGACCATCCTTGGTGTCCTCGACCGCGACGCCCATTGCCGCGAGTGCGTCGCGCAATTCGTCCGACTTGGCGAAGTCCTTGGCCGCGCGCGCCGCGGCGCGCTGCTCGATCAGCGCTTCCGCTCCCGCCGGAAGTGAGCCGTCAATGGAGATCACGCCCAAAACGCTATCGAGATCGCGCAGCGCCGCCGCGCCCCGGCGAGCATCGGCCGTCGAAAGTGTTCGCGCCGCCACGCGGCCATTCAACACGCGTACCAGGTCGAACACAGCCGCCAAACCGCCCGAAACGTTTAGGTCGTCATCCATTGCAAGCTTGAAAGCATCCCGTGCCGAATCCAGGACGGCGGGAAGGTCGGGATCGTCGGCCTTGTCTTCGTCGTACGAGTCGAGGGCAGCAACCGCGGTGGACAGTCGCTCGACCGCGGCGCGGGCGTGCTCGAGCGTCTCGTCGCCCCAGTCGAGCGGCGCGCGGTAGTGCGTGGCGAGCAGCGCATAGCGCAGCTCAGTCGGCGTCCAACCTGCTTCGAACACCTCTGCCGGCTTCTCGATATTGCCCAGGCGGCGCGCCATCTTGATGCCGCGCAGCTGCAGGTGGGCGTTGTGCAGCCACGTCGTGACGAACTTCTTGCCCGTCGCGGCCTCGCTCTGGGCAATCTCGTTTTCGTGGTGCGGGAAGATGAGGTCGACGCCACCGGTGTGAATGTCGAACGACTCACCCAGGTGCTTCATCGACATCGCCGAGCACTCGATGTGCCAACCCGGCCTGCCCGCGCCAACCTCCGTGTCCCAGGACGGCTCGCCCGGCTTCGTGCCCTTCCACAGGGCGAAGTCGCGCACATCGTCCTTGCCGTAATCGTCGGCGGCGACGCGATCGGTCTGACGCGCACCCTCAGGCTCGAGCTTGGCCAGTACGCCATAAGCCGGCCATGAGGAGATGTCGAAGAAGATCGAGCCGTCATCGGTCCTGTAGGCATGGCCGTTGGCAAGGAGCCGCGCAATCAATGCGGCCATCTCGGGGATGTGCTCGGTCGCGCGCACGAGCTTGTCGGGCGGCCCGATGTGCATCTTGGCCAGGTTCTCTTTGAAGCCGGCAATGTGCGGCGCCGTCAGCTCGTCGAGCGTGCCGCCCGCCGCCTGGAGGTCGCGAATGATGCGATCGTCGACGTCGGTGATGTTCATCACCCAGGTGACGTTGTAGCCCGACCAACGCAGGTAACGACTGACCAAGTCACCCAGCAGGAACGCGCGGAAGTTGCCGACGTGCGACGGGCCATAGACGGTCGGTCCGCACGAATACACGCGGACATTCGTCGGCTCGAGGGGCTGGAATTCCTCTAGCTGGCCACCCAGCGTGTTGGTGAGATGGAGGGTGCTCGCCTGTGACATGGGACGCGCATCATCGCCGATTAAGGCTCACCAGTGCTGTGGCGCTGATTGTCCGGCCCGCGCCATCGTCGCCACTGAGGTTGCCGGTGGACGCATTGATGGCCACGGATTCCCGACTGACCGCAAGTGTGTTGGCGACGTTGGCAGCCATTGCGTCGAGCCTTTGGCCACCGAGCTTTGGACGGGCACCGACTACGGACACCTGCACCGATTCGACCGCCCAGCCCGAACCGTTGGCTTTGGCGATTGCCTCGCGCAGGAGGTCGGTGCTGGCGACGCCGGTGGTGTGTCTGTCGGTGGGCGGGAAGAGCCGGCCAAGGTCGCCATTGCCCGTCGCCGACAGGATCGCTGTCGCGATCGCGTGGAGGACCACGTCGCCATCCGAGTGGCCGTAAAGCCGTGGCGCATTGGCGATCTCGATGCCGCCCAACATCAGGCCGAGCTCTGGGCCGAAGCCGTGCGAGTCCCGCCCGAGCCCAACTCGTGATTCGCTGCCTCCGCGCGCCAACGTGCGCACCATCTCCAGATCTTCAGGCAGCGTGACCTTGATGTTGCCGGCCTCACCCGGCACGGTGGCGACGGGGATGCCCTGGCTTTCGAGCAACGCGGCTTCGTCGGAGAACGCCTCGTCCCTGGCTGCTGTCATCGCGTCGAGCAGCAGCTGGCGCCGCGCGCCCTGGGGCGTCTGGGCACGGACCAGGCCGGCGCGGTCAACTGAGGCGCCGAGCGTCCCGCCGCCGTCGCGTTTCAAAGAATCGACCACGGGCACGATTGGCACCGCGGCACCGTGTTGGGCGGCCGCGGTCGCAACAGCATCCGCCAGCGCGGGCGACGCGAGCGGCCGCGCCCCATCATGCACCAGCACCACGTCAGCGCTCGCGGCGCTCACACCCGCGCGCACTGAATCGGACCGTCGCTCCCCGCCCGCGACCACGCTCGCCTGGCTCAACCAGGGTTCAGCGGCGAGCTCCGCGACGCGCTCTGGCCGCGCCACGACGACCACCCGTGCAACAGACTGCGCGGCAGCCATCTGTTCGACGCTCCATTGGAGCAGCGACCGCCCCAGAAGCAACGCGGACATCTTGTCCGCGCCACCCATCCGCGTCGATCCGCCCGCCGCAACGATGACCGCGTCGGCGAAGCGCTCTGGCTCGTCCTTCATCCAGCGATCCGATTAACAAGTCGTACTGCGCGACTAGTCACGCTGCGTGAATGGTTAGTCGGATCTGCGGATGAGGCAACCACGAGGGAGAGAAGGCGTCTACGCGCGCGGTTGCGCGAAGACCATTCGCCCCGCGACAGTCTGAAGGACGCGCGTCACGTTGACGTCGACCTCCTTGTCGATCAACTCGGTGCCGCCTTCGACGACGATCAGCGTTCCATCGTCGAGATACGCGACACCCTGGCCGGGCTCCTTGCCCTGCGCCGTGACCTTCACGTGGAGCGTGTCGCCGGGCAGGAACGCCGGCTTGATCGCGTTGGCGAGATGGTTCAGGTTGAGGACGCGGACATCGTCGAGCTGCGCGACACGATTGAGGTTGAAGTCGTTGGTCAGGATGGCGGCGCCACGGCGGCGCGCGAGAGCGACCAGCTTGGCATCGACTTCTGTTTCGGTCGCAATGTCCTCATTGGAAAGGTCGACCGCGATGCGCGAATCCTTCTGCAGGACGGCGAGAATCTCGAGGCCGCGCCGGCCGCGCGCGCGCCGGCCCGCATCGCGCTGGTCGGCGATGTGCTGCAGCTCTGCGACCACGAAGCGCGGGACCACCAGAGTGCCCCACAGAAAACCGCTCGCGACGACGTCGGTGAGGCGACCGTCGATGAGCACGCTGGTGTCGACGTAGACAACCGGGCCCTCGATGGGCGCCATGGGTGAGTCGGCCGTCGGTGGCTTCAAAACACCCGCGGCACGAAGTCCTTCAGCGAGGTCCTGACGCTTGGCGACGGTCAGGCCCATCATGCCCAGACCAGTCACCGCCACGGTGCCGATCGGCAGCAGCCACCGGTAAGGCTCGGGCAGGCTGAGCATTGGCAGTCCGATCAAGACACCGATGACCAAACCTACGATCAGGCCAGCGGCTGCGCTGACGAATTCGCCGGGCGTCAGGGCCAGGACGCGGCCGATGAGCCAGCGCGCGGGCAGGACCGTGACGTACGGCAGGATCGAATAGCCGATCACCACCCAGGCCGCGATCCACGCCAGGAGCAGCACGCCAGATCCGATGCCTTTCCAGCACAGTGGGATCCGAAGCTTGGAATTCACGTGACTTGAAGTCGCGGC